>JGI1356J14229_10000417_pt1 | contig 41649 bp, 44 predicted proteins | sample Subgrocontami58m_FD_14229 | JGI IMG/M metagenome (IMG submission 14229) | reverse complement strand
AGCGAGGTCTTCCTGGCGGCGTAGAGTGCGGTCGTGACCCGCCAGCCGTCGGTGGCGGCGGTGTACACATAGGCGATGTTGCCTCCTTCCAGTGAAAGGGAATAGCCACTTCTGGTGAAAACCGTCTCGTCGTAGTAAGCGTGAGGGACGAGGAATCGCAGAGTGGTCGCGCCATGCCCCTGTCCGTAGCCTGTAAAAGTGGCAACATTCTGCGCAACAGGGAGATCGTACTCCACCCAGAAGTCATACTCCACGCCATAGTACAGCCTTGTTCCTAACTCCACTCTCACCAGATTCCACTCCCCGGTTAGCTCAGTCGTGAAGGGAAGTTTGGAGCCGCCGTGAACATCTATGTTCTTGGCGTCCTTCTCAACGTCAACAGTCCAGCGGTAGTAGAAGGCGTCTTGCCCTTTCGTTTCCGGGTCAAGGTTCTTCAGTTTTTTTTTTTTGGGGAAGCACGCGGTATTCCACAGCCGTCTTTTCCCCGGCGGCGTCCCAGGCGGCCTCTGCTAACCCCGGCCCCACAAGAAAACAGAGGGCCAGGGCCGCAAGGACCCCGAGAAGAGACGTCAACATTGATGGTTGCAGATACTGTTTTGCTGGCATTGAGGTTTCGCCACTATAGCGCAGCAGGCGTTTGCAGGCAAACTGTGCGTCTGAAATCGCATCATACGGCACAGTAGGCTCTATCTGAAGGTGGCGCATGGCGGAAGTGAAAGAGGCGGCAAGCATCAGGGCAAGGATGATGGACAGCACACCAGCCACCACCCAAACGACCAGGGCAAAGGGGCCAACCATGCCCGCCGCGATAGCCAACGCGATACAGATGTCGGCCCCTACGATGGAGCCGATGATGATGTTGGTGACGTCAAGGAGGGAGTGAGCGCTACATTGGGGTCAGGATAAGCACAGTAGAGTCCCGGTGAACGAATGAAAGCGAGGGGTAGACTATGCATAATCCACCCCTCGTTTGTTTTCTATTATCTTGGCAGCGCGCCCGGCAGACTTCTGGGCAGCTTGGTTGCCCCCATGAGCCATTTGTCCACGTGGTGGGCGGCCTCACGACCCTCAGCCAGCGCCCAGACCACCAGGGATTGGCCCCGCCGCATGTCGCCTGCGGAGAACACGCCAGGGACATTGCTCATGTGGTCAACGCCGGTCTTGATATTGCCACGCTGGTCAAGCTCCACGCCCAGGGCCTTGGTCAGGTACTGCTCGCCGCCCAGGAAGCCAAGTGCCAGGAACACCAGGTCGCAGTCCACGGTGAACTCGCTGCCGGGGATCTCCTTCATGGTGGGCCGCCCGGTGGCATCGGGCGGACCCCACTCCAGGCGGGTGGCGTGCAGTTGTTTGAGGACGCCGTGCTCGCCGGTGAAGCTCTTGGTGGAAATGCTGTAGTCGCGGACGCCGCCCTCCTCGTGGGCGGCAGAGGTGCGCAGGATGAGGGGCCAATAGGGCCAGGGGTTATCGGCGCGGCGCATCATGGGCGGCTCGGGCAAAAGCTCGTACTGGTACACCACCTCAGCGCCCTGGCGGTGGGCTGTGCCCAGACAGTCGGCGCCGGTATCGCCGCCGCCAAGAATGACCACGCGCTTGCCTTCGGCGCTGATGCGCTTGCCGGGAACGACGTGTTCGCCCGCCAGGACACGGTTCTGCTGGGTCAGGTATTCCATAGCGAAGTGGACGCCTTTGAGATTGCGTCCAGGGATAGGCAAGTCGCGGGGCTGCGTTGCGCCGCCGGTGAGGCAGACGGCGTCAAACCCAGCCCGTAGCTCGCCGGCAGGCAGGTCTACGCCGACGTTGACGCCGGGCTTGAAGACCACGCCTTCCGCCTCCATCTGCTCCACGCGCCGCTGGACGACGGCCTTTTCCAGCTTGAACTCCGGGATGCCCAGGCGCAGCAGGCCGCCGATCTGGTTGTCCCGTTCAAAGACGGTGACGGTATGGCCGGCGCGGTTAAGCTGCTGGGCCGCCGCAAGACCGGCAGGGCCGCTGCCCACCACCGCTACTTTTTTGCCTGTGCGGACAGGCGGCGGCTCCGGCTTGATCCAGCCCTCGGACCAGCCCCTGTCCACAATGGCCTTCTCTATGTACTCAATGGTCACCGGGTCCTGGTTGATGTTCAGGACGCAGGCGGCCTCGCAGGGGGCAGGACAGATACGGCCCGTGAAGTCGGGGAAGTTGTTAGTGGAGTGCAGGACTTCCAGGGCGCGCTGCCACTTGCCCCGGTAGACAAGATCGTTGAAGTCGGGGATGACGTTGCCCAGGGGACAGCCCGTGTGGCAAAAGGGGACGGCGCAGTCCATGCACCGCGCCGCCTGGTCGCGCGCCTTGCTTTCGGGCCATTGCAGGTAGACCTCCTGCCAGTGCTTCACCCGTGTCGCTACGGGCTGGCGCTCAGGCGACTGCCTGCCGAACTCTTTGAAGCCTAAGACTTTGCCCATTGTGTTTCACCAATCGAAATGTATTTGGTCATGCCCTCGCCCAATCTAGACGCCTCAACTACCGTACCGCCTCCCTTAGGCGTCATGACGCAATAAACGGATCAGTATTGGTTAGATTCCAATCTGAAACCACGCAGTATTGCACCGCTTATTTCGTCACGCTGACTTAGGCGGCGCAGCAAGCTGCGGTGCATCGCTTCATGCCATACAGACATGACCCACAGAAGCAGACCTGAATGGACTTGTGCTCCCCTTGTTCATCCGCTTCATGTTCATCGCTGGCAAGGTTCTCCCGCCCTTCCTTGACAAGGAACGGCACCAGGGCCAGGGTCGCCACAGGGTCAGCCCACCACCATCCCCCCAGTGCATTCAACCCAAGACCCACAAGAATGGTGAGGTCCTGGACGTCGCACATGAGGCTCTCTATGGCTTCGCCCCGCAAGGCGCGGGATTGCAGGGGAACGGCGATGCGCATCTTGCCAACGTACAGGACGCTCATGACGGCAACGCTGCTCAGCGCAATCGCGACGCCCCAGAAGCTCGGCTCCGGCTCGGAAAGGACGCCTGTCAGGGCGAGGCCAGCGTCAATGACTACATACGCCGCCAGGAGCAGAAAGGTCGCCCCGATGATTCTCTCTGCCTTCCGTTCCGCCTTACCCTCTTTTTCGGAATCAAACTTAGCGCGCAGCTGCCATACCAGAACGCTGCCAGCCACCAGTTCAATGATGCTCTTCAGGCCGAAGGCAATCAGGGCCACGCTGCTTGCCCCCAGTCCAGCCCATAGGGCCACCGCCGCCTCAACGATGTTCCACAGCAGCCCTTTCCAGACCAGCGCAAGGGCCCTGCGACGAAGAAACGCATGACGGGAAGGCGGCAGGGTATCGCCGCTCATGGAACCCTCCTACACCACCGGCGCGGGCACCAGCATGTGCGAGAGTCCGCTGAGCACCAACTCCACCTCTTTCGGCTGCTTTTGGTTGTGGGTCTTCAACACGCGCCGGTAGTCCCTGGGCATGACTTTCACGAACTTGGGCAGCAGCATTTTCCAGTTGTCCAGCACCTTCTGCCCCTTGTCGCTATGGGTGTACTGCACGTGCCACTCAATCATGCGCCGCAGGGCAAGCTGGTCTTCCGGCTCCTCTACCTCCTCCAGGTCCACCATGCCTCTGTTGCAACGGTCGCGGAAGTGGCCGTCCTCGTCCAGAACATAGGCCACGCCGCCGGACATGCCCGCGGCAAAGTTGCGGCCTGTGCTGCCCAGCACTACGACCATGCCGCCGGTCATGTACTCGCAGCCGTGGTCGCCCACGCCTTCCACCACGGTGTGCGCGCCGCTGTTGCGCACGGCAAAGCGCTCGCCACCCATGCCACGGATCAAGGCCATGCCGCCGGTGGCCCCGTACAGGGCCACGTTGCCGATGATGGTGTTGTCCTCGGGCACGAAGGTGCTGCCTTTGGGCGGGTAGATGACGATGCGCCCGCCGGACATCCCTTTGCCCAAATAGTCGTTGGCCTCGCCTTCCAGAGTGAAGGAAACGCCGTTTGCCAGGAATGCGCCGAAGCTCAACCCGGAGGAACCCTGGAAGTGGAACTGTATGGAATCGTCGGGCAGGCCCTGCTCGCCGTACCGCTTTGCCACAGCACCGCTGAGCATGGCCCCCACGGTGCGGTTGTAGTTGTGGATGGGCAGCGTCGCCTCCACCGGGCCGTTGCCGTGGATGGTGGCCTCCGCAAGTTCCAGCAGGGTGTGGTCCAGAGCCTTCTCCAGGCCGTGGTCCTGGGTCTGGCACTGGTAGTTCGCCACCTTGTCCGCCTCCGCCGGGCGGTACAGCAGGTTGGAGAAGTCCAAGCCCTTGGCCTTCCAGTGGGCAACGGCCTTGCGGGAGTCCAGCCGGTCCACGCGCCCTACCATCTCGTTGATGGTGCGGAAACCCATCTGGGCCATGATCTCCCGCAGGTGCTCTGCGACGAAGAAGAAGAAGTTGATCACGTACTCCGGCTTGCCGGCGAAGTGCTTGCGCAGCGCCGGGTCCTGGGTAGCAATGCCCACGGAGCAGGCGTTCAGGTGGCACTTGCGCAGCATAATGCAGCCCAGGGTCACCAGCGGCGCTGTGGCGAAGCCGAACTCCTCAGCGCCCAGTAGGCAGGCAATGGCAACGTCCCTACCCGTCTTAAGCTGGCCGTCGGTCTGAACGACGATGCGCCCCCGCAGGTCGGTGCGCACCAACACCTGCTGGGTCTCCGCCAGGCCAAGCTCCCAGGGCAAACCCGCCGACTTGATGGAGGACTCCGGGGAAGCGCCCGTGCCGCCGCTGTCGCCGCTGATGAGCACAACGTCGGCATGGGCCTTGGAGACGCCGGCTGCGATGGTGCCGACGCCTACCTCTGAGACCAGCTTCACGTGGATACGCGCGCTGGGGTTGACGTTCTTCAGGTCATGGATGAGCTGCGCCAGGTCCTCAATGGAGTAGATGTCGTGATGAGGCGGCGGCGAGATCAACTCCACGCCGGGTGTGGTGTGGCGTATCCATCCGATGTAGTCGTCCACCTTATGGCCGGGAAGCTGTCCGCCCTCGCCTGGCTTGGAGCCTTGGGCCATCTTGATCTGGAGGTCGGTGGCGTTGACCAGGTAGTTGGTGGTGACGCCGAAGCGACCGGAGGCCACCTGTTTGACCGCGCTGCTTCGTGAGTCGCCGTTGGGGTCCGGATGGAAGCGGCGGTAGTCCTCGCCGCCCTCGCCTGTGTTGCTGCGCGCGCCGATGCGGTTCATAGCAATGGCCAGGGTCTCGTGGGCCTCTTTGCTAATGGCCCCCAGGGAGATAGCGCCAGTGGCAAACCGCTTGACGATCTCCGAGGCCGGCTCCACCTCTTCAAGGGGGACCGGCTTGTCGCCAGGCTTCAACTCCATAAGACCGCGCAGGGTGGAAAGTTGCTGGTCATGCCGGTCAATCAGCTCTGCGAACTCCCGGTACAGCTTGTAGTTGTTGGTGCGCGCGGCAATCTGCAAGCGGGCGATGGTCTCCGGGTTATACATGTGATACTCGCCGCCACGCCGCCACTGGTACTGCCCGCCGGGGTCAAGCTCCAGGGCCGATGGGGTTTGGGGTGCTCCATAGGCCCGGTCGTGCCGCTGGCGCGCTTCTTCCTCAAGCACGTCTATGCCTACGCCGCCCACGCGAGACGGCGTCCAGGTGAAGTACTTATCAATCAAGGACTTGCCAAGGCCAACGGCCTCAAAGATTTGAGCGCCTTGGTAGCCCTGGATAGTGGAGATGCCCATCTTGGAGGCAACCTTCAGGATGCCCTTCTCCACGGCCTTAGTAAAGTTCTTCTGGGCGGTTTTGGCGTCTACGCCCTGGAGGACTCCCTGTTTTTCCAAGTCCTTGATGGTCTCGTACACCAGGTAAGGATTGATTGCGGTGGCGCCGTAGCCCATGAGCAGGGCACAGTGGACCAGGTCGCGCGGTTCGCCGGACTCCACCAGCAGGCCGGCGCGGGTGCGCAGCCCCTGGCGAATAAGGTGGTGATGGACGCCGGCGCAGGCAAGCAGGCTGGGGATGGGAGCGTGATCGGCGTCAACGCCACGGTCGGAGAGGATGACGGCGGTGTAGCCGTCGCGAACAGCCCTGGCTGCCTGGGCGCAAAGATCGTCCATTGCCTTCTCCAGGCCGTCATTGAGGTGCGGGTTGAAGAGGGCCTTGAGGGTAACGGCCTTGTTGCCCTTCAGGTTGACGTGACGGACCCGCTCCAACTCCTCGTTGGAGAGAACGGGATGGGAAAGACGGAGTTGGCGGGCATGTTCCGGGGTTTCAGAAAGGAGGTTACGCTGCGCGCCGAACGTCATCTCCAGCGAGGTCACCAACTCCTCGCGTATGGCGTCCAAGGGCGGGTTCGTCACCTGGGCAAAGAGCTGCTTAAAGTAGTTGAAGACAAGCTGTGGTTTGTCGGAGAGCACTGCAAGAGGAGTATCCGTGCCCATGGAGCCAATAGCCTCCGCGCCGGCCTCCAACATGGGCTGCAGGATCATCCGCATCTCTTCCAGCGTGTAGCCAAAGGCTTGCTGGCGTTGCACCAGAGTCTCCGGGTCGTCGTGCTGCACTTTGTCCGATGCGTCAGGCAAGCTGTCTACCCGCACCTCGTTATCCGCAAGCCACACGTCGTAGGGCTGGCGCGACGCCAACTCGGACTTGATCTCTTCATCGTCCAGAACGCGCCCTTCCTCCGGGTCAATGAGCATCATGCGACCCGGTCGGAGCCGCCCCTTGTACAACACCCTCTCCGCGGGAATGGGCAGAACGCCCGCTTCGGAAGCCATGACGATGAGGTTGTCCTTGGTGACGGTATAGCGGAAGGGGCGAAGGCCGTTGCGGTCCAGGTTCGCCCCAATGCGTTTGCCATCGGTAAAGGCGATGAGGGCTGGGCCATCCCACGGTTCCATGATGTAGGAATGGTACTGATAGAAGGCCCGCCGCTCCGGTGTGATGTCCGCTGCGCCTTCCCATGCCTCGGGGATGAGCATGGCCATAACATGGGGCAGTTCCCGGCCCGCCAGGGTCAGCAGCTCAAAGGCGTTGTCCAGGGTGGCCGTATCGCTGGCCCCAGGGGTCAACACCGGCAGCAGCTTCTTGATGTCGTCGCCAAACAGGTGGGAAGACATCACCATTTCTCGCGCGGTCATCCAACTGATGTTGCCGCGCAGCGTGTTGATCTCGCCGTTGTGGGCGATGTAGCGGTACGGGTGGGCCAGCTTCCACGACCCCAGCGTGTTCGTGCTGAAGCGGGAATGCACCAGGGTGAAAGAGGAGTCCATCAGCGGGTCTGTGAGGTCGCGAAAGTAGCCGCGCACCTGTTCCGGCATCAGCAATCCCTTGTAGACGATAGTATTGCTGGACAGGGAGCAAACGTAGCAGGCGTCCTTTGACTTGCTGGCGGACTGAGCGATCTTGCGCTCAACGAGCTTGCGGATGACAAAGAGCTTCCGCTCAAAAGCATCCTGAGAGGCCAGTGCGGCGTTACGCCCGACAAACACCTGCCGGATCACTGGCTCGGATTCCTGGGCAATGACGCCTATGCCGCTGTCGTCCACGGGCACGTCGCGCCAACCCAGTAACGTCTGCCCCTCTTCCTGAATGGTCTGCTCAATGATGATCTGGCAAGCGGCGTGTTCCGACATGTCCTGGGGCAAGAAGACCATGCCGACGCCATAATGTCCAGGCTCTGGCAATGCGACGCCGGACTCGCCGGCCCAGCGCTTGAAGAAGGCATGGGGCAGTTGCAGCAACATGCCGCCGCCATCGCCGGTCTTGGGATCGCAGCCGCACGCGCCACGATGGGCAAGGTGATCCAGCACCTCTAGGCCCATGTCCACAATGCTATGCGACTTGCGCCCCAAGATGTCCGCGACAATGCCTACGCCGCAAGCGTCGTGCTCCGTCTCCGGGCGGTAAAGTCCGTGGCCTTCTGTTTGCTCGCTGGTCATGGCGTCCTGCTTCGTTCGGTGTCAGGTATACGGACAAAGGCTCCCAGGGTTCTCAGCCCTCCGGATAGCATCCTTCGCTGAAAAAACAGTTGCCCCTTTCAATGAAAAATGGATTGCCGAAACAAACGCTTGGGGCGGGCCGGCTAGAGAATGGGCAGGTAACGTTTGATTTCAAAGTCCGTAACCTGGGCACGATACGTGTTCCATTCAATCCGCTTGTTCTCTATGAAGCTATCAAACACGTGGTCGCCCAGGGTTCGACGCAGGAGCTGGCTGTTCTCTGCGAACTGGATAGCCTCAAAGAGGCTGCCGGGCAGGGTCTGAATGCCCCGTCGCTTGCGTTCGTCTTCGGTCATCAAAGAAACGCTCTCGCCCGAAGGTTCAGGTGGCTCGTAGCCCTTCTCCACGCCTTCCAGTCCGGCGGCCAAGAGCGCGCTAAAGGCGAGATAGGGATTGCAGGCAGGGTCCGGCGCTCTGTATTCAATGCGCGCCGATTCCTCTTTGCCTCTACGGTATGAAGGAACGCGGATTAGGTCGGACCGGTTGACGGTCGCCCAAGAGATGTGTACAGGCGCTTCAAAGCCGGGGATGAGACGTTTGTAGGAGTTCACCCACTGGTTCGTGACCAGGGTGATCTCCTGGGCATGGCGCATGAGGCCGGCTACAAAAGAACGGGCCAGCTTTGAGATGCGGTACTTGTCGTCGGCGTCGTAGAAAACGTTTCGGTCCCCGCTGAACAGAGACATGTGCACGTGCATGCCGTTACCGTTCAGGTTGGCGAAAGGCTTGGGCATGAACGTGGCGTAGACGTCATTGCGCAAGGCTACCACCTTCACTACCAAGCGGAAGGTCACTACGGTATCCGCCATGGCAAGGGCGTCGGTGTAACGCAGGTCAATCTCGTGCTGACTGGGCGACCCTTCGTGGTGGCTGTACTCCACGGGGATGCCCATATCCTCCAGCATCAGCACCGTGTCACGCCGTAAATCTGTGGCAGCATCCGCCGCCGACTGATCAAAATAGCCACTAAAGTCCAGCAGTTCCGGCTTTTCCGCGCTCTTCAGGTAGTAGAACTCCAACTCCGGGCCGATGTGAAACGTGAAACCCAGGCGGTTTGCGCGCTCCAGGTTACGCTTCAGGACATACCGAGGGTCGCCCTCAAACGGCTTGCCATCGGGCGTCAGCACATCGCAGAACATGCGGCCCACAGCGTTCTGGCGGGGACGCCAAGGGAGGATGCGAAAGGTGGACGGGTCCGGCATGGCCACCATGTCGCTCTCGTCAATGCGGGCAAAGCCCTCAATGGAGGCGCCGTCAAATACCTTGCCGCCTTCCAAGGCGTTTTCCAGTTCCGCCGCGTTCAGCGAAAAGCCTTTGAGGTTGCCCAGGATGTCGGTAAACCACATGCGCACAAAGCGCACGTCGTTATCCCGCACGGTGCGCAGGACGTACTCTATGGCTTCGTTGCGTTCTTGGTGGTTCATGACCTACGCCAATCCAGGCCAACTTCGGGAGTGGGGCAGAAACCCCGCTCCGCTCTTAATAAAGTGTAGCCATCTTAGGGATTTGTGAAGCGCTTGTCAAATGCTTTGTGACGAAATGCACAATAAGCGAGCGGCCGCGCATAATGGAAGCGCGACAACGGTAAGCGAACGCATACACGTTGACAGCAACGTTTTTCATGCCCAATGCTCTAGGCAAGAAGTCTTTTTCGCAACGACGCCGCCAAAGAAACTGAAAGGAACGGAAAGAGGGAAGGGTTAGTTCAATAACAACCCTTCCCTCTTATTGACTCACTCTATAAGCAGCTCACGCCGCAGCGGGGATTAGTGCTTTGCGGGGATCTTGGTGGGCAACACCACCCAAGCGGCAAGGACGACGATGAAACTGACCAAGCCAACTGCAGTAAAGGCGTCCATAGTGTACCTCCTGGGCCATTGTGGCCTTGTTGTATTTACGATGTCCTTAGACTAGGCCTCACGTGTTTCCTGAGTGTTTCTCAAATGTTACGGATGTGTTACGCGTGGGCGACCCTTTTGGCGGTTGGGATCCCGTTCTACTAAGGAGTGCGTTAGTGAGCGGACCGTGGCCTTCTTGCCACACCGCAGCCTTCAGGCTGCGGCCTGAAGTCCCGACTAGTCGGGATTCACGGTGCGATACCGTTTGTCCATGTACAAACGACCTCCTCATTAAAACCCAACAGCACAGAGAGCGCCTTACCCCCTCGGTGCTGTTGGGTTTCATGCCCTGCTTTTGCCGCTGCCGGTCCCCGTGCGGGCGCAAGCCAGCTACAACGCGATGTCTCCAGACTCCCCGGTGCGTACACGTATGGCGTCCGCTACCGGCAAGATGAAAATCTTGCCGTCGCCGATTTGGCCGGTCTTGGCCGCCGCAACAATAACGTCCACCACTTTCTTGGTGTCCTGGTCGCGCACGACGATCTCCAGCTTCGTCTTGGGTAGAATATCCACGATGTAGCTCTGCCCGGCACGGCCGACGTGGACAAGACCCCGCTGCTCGCCGCGGCCGGTCACCTGGCTAATGTTCAGCCCGTGAAACCCTTCGTCGGCCAGGGCCGCAATCACGGCGCTCAGTCGCTCCGGGCGTATGATGGCTTCAACCTTATTCATATTCCTCTCCTTGAGTGTGTTTGCGCCACGCTAGGGTGTATAGGCCGGTTCGCCGTGCTGCGCCATGTCTATGCCCACCTCTTCCTCCCGCTCCGACACGCGCAGGCCCATTGTCATGTCCAGGACCTTCAGGATGATGAACGTACAGCCGAAAGCCCAGACCCAGGTGACTATCACCGCAATGAACTGGTTGATCACCTGGCCGGGGTTGCCGTTGATGAGGCCGTCAAATCCCCCGACACTGGCAGCGGCGAAGATTCCGGTGGCGAGTGCGCCCCAGGTGCCGCCGACGCCGTGTACGCCCCATACATCCAGGGCATCGTCAACTCCCATGCGCTTGGCACGGAACTGGGTAGCGAAGTAGCATAGCACGCCGGCTACCAAGCCAATAATGATGGCGCCCGTCGGCGTGACAAAGCCCGCAGCGGGCGTAATTGCCACCAAGCCCGCTACTGCGCCTGAGGCGGCACCCACCACGCTGGGCGCTCCACCGCGCCACCAGCTTACCGTCATCCATGCAAGGGCCGCCATAGCCGCTGCAGTATTGGTGTTCACAAAGGCATAGGCTGCTCCGCCGTTGGCAGCCAGCGCGCTGCCAGCATTGAACCCAAACCAGCCGAACCAGAGAATGCCCGCGCCCAGCACGACAAAGGGGATGTTGTGCGGAGCTTCCGGCTCCTGCTTGCGTTTGCCCAGGACTATGGCCGCGCATAGGGCGCTCACGCCGGAGCTAATGTGCACCACCGTGCCGCCGGCGTAGTCCAACGCCTTGCCCGAAAGGCCGCCGATGTTCAGCACGGAGAGGTCTCCAAGCCAGCCGCCGATGCCCCATACCCAGTGGGCCAAGGGCAGGTACACGATGGTAGACCACAGCACCGTGAACACCAGGAAGGTCTTGAATTTGAACCGCCCCACCACTGCGCCGGTGATAAGCGCCGGTGTAATGATGGCAAACATGAGCTGGAAGGCCATGAATACAAGGTGAGGGATGGTACCCGCATAGGCGCTGGGTTCCGGTCCCACGCCGTTCAAGCCAATCCACTCAAGCCCGCCGATGAAATGTCCCTTGTCCGGGCCAAAAGCAAGGGAGTAGCCCCACAGCACCCAAGTCACACTAACAAGGGCAATAGTAATAAAGCTGTGCATGATAGTGCCCAGCACGTTGGTGCGGCCTACAAGGCCGCCATAGAAAAAGGCCAGCCCCGGCGTCATAAACAGCACAAGGGCTGTTGACGTGAGCAACCAGGCGGTATCGCCGCTGTCCATAAGCTTTCTCCTCAATCAGATTTGCGAGGGGCATACTGCATGGTGTTCCCAGGCTGTTACAGGGGTATTGCACAAACGTTAACTATTTGTTACATGATTCACAATCCGCCGCAAAACGGGTATGGTAGTACCAGTGCAGCGCCTTTCAGCGTCCTGACCGTCGCCCTGCCTCTGTTATACTGTGGCAATTGTGCAGCGCGCTGAGCCAACGTCCCTTGACCTCCGTTGACTGAACCATGTCTAACCGCCTGGCTATTTTTAGCAAAGATGGCGACCCGGATAGCAGCCTCCTCCGTACCCTGGAGGAGGAAGAACTGACCTATGCCCTGGTAGCGGACCTGCAGGAAGTCACGAAGGAGTACCAGGCCGCGCTCATTGACCTGAGCGTATCCCCCCAACGGGACGTGACACCCTTGGGCCAACGATGCGAGGAATTGGGCATCCCCCTCTTTTGCGCGATTACCACGAGGCATTTGGCCCGCTACGACCACTCCTGGGGCGCCACCGACTTTCTGCTGCTACCGGCTCGCGTCGGCGAGGTGAGCGCGCGCATCCGGCAGGCCACCAGACAAGGGCCTTCCCAGCCCAATGAGAAGGTGTTGGAGGTTGGCGGCCTGCGCATTGACATGGAGCGGTACGAGGTCTTCAACCGTGGCCGGCGCATTGTCCTTACGTTCAAGGAATACCAGCTCCTTTGCCTGCTGGCCGCCAGTCCGGGGCGGGTCTTCTCTCGCGAAACGTTGCTCAGCCAGATATGGGAATACGATTACTACGGCGGGACGCGCACCGTAGACGTACACATTCGGCGGCTCCGCAGCAAGGTTGAAGACCCCGGTCAGAACTACATTGAGACCGTATGGAACGTCGGCTACCGGTTCCGCGACCAGCCCGATGCCAAACGGGAGGACCGCAGCTCCTAACCCCGCCCTTGCCGGAGGTAGGCGCATGTTCGCCAATGTTCTGGCTGACCTGAAGGACTTCCCTCTTGCCTTTATCCCACTGTTTATCGCCATGGACCCTCTGGCCCTCCTCCCCTTCGTAGTCGGAGTCCTGGAGCCTCTCGCAGGACGACGGCGCCGGGCAGTCATCCGCACTGCGATGTTCACGGGCACGGCCATAGGCGTGCTGTTCCTGGCGCTGGGGCGCGCCGTATTCCAAGTGCTGGGCATAGACATCGCCGACTTCCTCATCGCCGGCGGCATAGTGCTCTTTGTTCTCTCGCTGAGAGACCTGTTGTCTGCCAGCCAGCAGGAGCCATCGCCCCCTAATGAACTGCTTGGCGTGGTACCCATCGGAACGCCTCTGCTGGTGGGACCGGCCACCATCTCCATGCTGATCCTGCTGTCCGGCCTGCACCCCCTGTGGTTGGTGCTGGCAGCTTTCCTTGCAAACATTGCGGTGGCCTGGGCCATCCTCCTGGTAGCCCACGGCTTTCAGCGGTTCCTGGGAGTCGGCGGCCTGCGCGCCTTTGCCAAGGTCGCCAGCCTGCTGCTGGCAGCCATAGCGGTACAGCTTGTGCGGCGTGGAGTGGAGCAAGTACTCGGCGGGTAAAAAAAGGAGACCCAGGTATAACCTGGGTCTCCTCGCTGTCACCGGACAAAAGGAAATCCTTAGCTGAGTCGGGTGCTTTGAACCTACTTCTGCGCGCTGGTGGGCGCGGAAGGGCGGCGGAGGAACTGGAGCGGCTTCTGGGCTACTTTTAGGAAAGGGACAAAGAAGCCAAAGGCAAGGCCGTTCTCGCGCCAGGCGCGGAAGACCTCTCTGTTGGCCCGGGTGATATTCTTGACTGAACGGTTGCTTTCTCCGCCGACGGTCATGCGCACCAGGATGCTGGGAATGTAGTGGAAGGGGACCTTGTGCTTGCGGGCGAGCCGAAGCATAAGCTCGTAGTCGGCGGCGATGGGGAATTGCGTTTTGAACGAGCCGTACTGTTGATACAGGCTGCGCCGCACGTAAAAGGTAGGATGGGGAGGCATCCAGCCAAGGTACCATTTGGAGGCGTGGTAGCCGCCGGAGCGCCAGTAGCGGACGATGCTATTGTCGTTGTCCACGTAGACACAGTCACCGTAGGTCGCCTGGACTGCGGGGTCATGGAAGGCGGCCACGACCTTCGCCAGCGCCTGGTCATCCTGGTAGCGGTCGTCAGCGTTGAGGATGCCCACCACGTCGCCGGTCGCGAGGGCCACGCCCTTGTTCATGGCGTCGTAGATGCCTTTGTCGCGCTCACTGACCAGGACGCTCAGGCGGCTGCGATATCTTTCCAGCACGTCAAGGGTGCCGTCTTTGGAGCCGCCGTCAATGACAATGAGCTCCATCTCCGCGTCTACCTGCTGAGACAAGATAGAGTCCAACGCGCGGGCAACACGTTTGTCGTTGTAGACCGGTGTGACAATGGAGAGTTTCACCGGGACACCTCCGCCCCGCCCCAAACCCCTTTCAAATATGAGGTGACGACATCATCCTTCAAAGAAATGGCCACTCCGTTGAGCCGCTGAACCCTATGCCCCCACTGCAACGGCCTTTTGCCTTTCCCGCAAGTACCACGCTATTGTCGTGCGGAGACCTTCGGTTAACGTCGTCTTGGCGACAAAGCCGAATTCCTGGCGCGCACGAGTGGTATCCAGCTTGCGGCGGGGCTGGCCGTCGGGCTTGGAGGCGTCCCACACAATGTCCCCACGGAAGCCGACCAGGTCTTTAATCGTAGTCGCGATTTCCTTGATAGTCACTTCCTGACTGGAGCCGAGGTTGACCGGCGCAGCTTTATTGTACCGCTCGGCCGCCAGGACAATCCCCTCTGCCGCATCGTCAACATAGAGGAACTCCCGGGTAACGCCGCCGGTGCCCCAGGCGACCACGTGGTCAACCCCAGCTTCTTTCGCCTCAATGAATTTGCGGATCAAGGCGGGGATCACGTGGCTGGTCTCCAGGTCAAAGTTGTCGCGCGGGCCATAGAGATTCACCGGCAACAAGTAAATGGCGTTCATGCCGTACTGCTGGCGGTAGGCTTGGGCCTGCACCAGGAGCATTTTCTTGGCGAGGCCGTAGGGGGCGTTGGTCTCCTCAGGATAACCTTCCCACAGGTTTTCTTCCTTGAAGGGCACTGGGGTAAACTTGGGGTAGGCGCAGATGGTGCCCGTTATCACCAGCTTTTCCAGGCCGTAGAGGCGCGCCTGCTCAATAAGCTGGATGCCCATGATGGCGTTGTCGTAAAAGAAGAGGCCCGGATTGGCCTGGTTGGCCCCAATGCCGCCGACCACCGCCGCCAGATGGATGACCAGTTCCGGCCTGCCGTCCCGGAACATACGGACGATGGCCTCTTTCTCCCGCAGGTCATACTGGGCGCTGCGGGGGGCGAAAACGCTGCCCGCACCACGCTCCTTCAGCTTGGCGCAGACGACGGAGCCAAGGAATCCCGCCCCGCCGGTGACGACAACGCGTTTGTTTTGCCAGAAGGTCATGGTGATTAACCTCTCAGTCGTTCCCTCCTCTTTACAGAACAGATAGGAGAGAGACTTGAACTAGCTACCCCGCCCCCTGCCCGCCTGGGCGATCTGGCTGGTCACAGCGGTAGCCCAGCGGTGCCACCCGTCAAACTTGGCGTCCAGGACTTTGCGGCCCTCGCCAATGGGCTGAAGCCCGATGGCTTCCATGTCGGCGTCCACCATAATGCGCACCAGTTCTTTGAAAGTGACCTTGGGCTGCCACTCCAGGTTGTGGCGCGCCTTGGATGCATCGGCCCGGAGGTAGTCCACCTCGGTAGGCCGGTAGTATCGGGGATCGGTCTTCACATAGGTATGCCAGTCCAGACCGGCATAGGCAAAAGCCTCGGCCACGAACTCTTCCACCGAATGGGCGTCGCCCGTGCCGATTACATAGTCGTCGGGCTTCTCCTGCTGAAGGATGCTCCACATGGCGGAGACGTACTCGGGCGCATAGCCCCAGTCTCGGCGGGCGTTCAAATTGCCAAGGTAGAGGACGTTTTGCAAGCCACCCTTGATGCGGGCCACCGCGCGAGTGACTTTGCGGGTAACGAAGGTCTCGCCCCGGCGAGGGCTTTCATGGTTGAAGAGAATGCCGTTCGCAGCAAATATGCTGTAGCCTTCACGGTAGTTGGCCGTCATCCAGTAGCCGTAGACCTTGGCCGCTCCATAGGGACTGCGGGGCGCAAAAGGTGAGCGCTCATTCTGTGGCGGGGGCGTGCTGCCGAACATCTCGCTAGAGGACGCCTGATAGAAACGGGCGGCGACGCCGCTGCGGTGGATAGCCTCCAGAAGGCGAGTCACGCCCAGGGCAGTAGCCTCGCCCGTGTACTCCGGCATCTCAAAACTGACCTGCACGTGGGACTGCGCGCCCAGGTTGTAGACTTCTTCGGGGCGCAGGTTGTACATGATGTTGGAGATCTGCTCCAGGTTCGTAAGGTCCCCGTAGTGAAGGAACAGGTGGGCGCCAGGGTCGTGGGGATCCGCGTAAATGTGATCAATGCGGCTTGTATTGAAGGTGCTGGCCTTCCTTATCAGCCCGTGGACCTCATAGCCTTTGGACAGCAGCAGTTCGGCCAGGTACGAGCCGTCCTGCCCGGTGATGCCAGTGATAAGGGCCCGCTTAGGCAACGTGACACCTCAAGAGCTTTACGGAAGACAAGCTCCTCTGATGGCGATTTGAATTAGACGCTGGCAAGTCGCACATAGTGAGCCTCCAACGCCTCTGCCACATGCTCCCAACTGTACCGACTCCCCACCAATTTTAGACCTTCCTCGCCCAAAGCTTGCCGAGATCCCTTGTCTTCAAGCAACGCAAGCACCTTCCAGGAGAGAAAAAATGGGTCAACGGGAATACAGTGACCGCCAACGCCGGGACCTGGATAGAAAGGCATGAAGCCATAGGGCTTGGTCTTGGCGGCTTCTATGACCTCCCACACGTCAATCCCCATGCGCTCGCACACCTGGGCCAGCTCGTTGACCAGCGACACGTTGACCACACGGAAGGTGTTTTCAAACAGCTTGGCCATCTCCGCCACGCGGGGGCTGGAAAGGGGCATCACGTCCGCCCGGAGTATCTGTTTGTAAAAAGCGTGGGCAAGCTCGGTGCATTGCGGGGTAACGCCGCCAACAACACGAGGTACGTCTCTCACAGGGAAATTGACGTTGCCGGGGTCAATGCGCTCCGGGGAGAAAGCGACGAAGACGTCACGGCCCACCTTCAACCCTTTGGCTTCCAGTCGGGGGACGATAGCCTCTTCTGTGGCGCCAGGATACGTAGTGCTTTCCAAAACGATAAGCTGCCCAGGGCGCCAGTACTGCTGAGACTGGTCAGCCACATAGCGAACAAAGCTGTTGTCGGGCACCTTGTTGCGGTCCAGCGGCGTCGGCACACAGATGGACACCACGTCCACGTCCGCAATCTCGGCAAAGTCCCCGGAAGCTCGTAGCTTCCCGTTCTTCACCAACGGCCCAAGCTCGGCATCGGGCACGTCTTCTATGTAACTCTTGCCGCTATTGATGCTCGCCGCTCTTCCCGCGTTGTTCTCTATCCCTGTAACCGTAAAGCCGGCCTGAGCTTCCAACACAGCCAGGGGTAGGCCAACGTACCCCAATCCTACGACGCTGGTACGCGCCGTGCGCTGCAGAATCTTGCTTTTTAACCCCTCAAACGTGTCCGCAGGCATAAACCTTCCTTTGCTCACCCCGACGCTTCTCTGCACAAACAAGAAGCTGCGATTCTACGTGACTCCCCAACCCCTCTTCCATGAGCCTTGCTTGCGTCACTATGAAGTGGCAAGCTACCGCCCTTTCCGGACACTATCTGCTGCTTGCACGCAGAAAGCTGCCCGTAGCGCATTCGGGATACTTCTGACAACTCCACCGCACTAGACGAAAACTAGACACCCCTGTGCGGAAACTTTCAAGAACTGGAAAAGATTCATACAAACAAGGGGAGGTAAACTCAGCGTCCTGTAGCTAATCATACCCCCACAATTTATTCATCCAAAGGAACGCATCGGTATTGGCTAGCGACCTTTTATCAGCAACGCGCCAGGCTGTGACGCCGACCTTTGTTAGTTTAGTGGGCAAGCATATAATCTACCTTACTCACTAGGCGTCGTCAACCTGCGAAGCCCTGTCCAGCTACGAAATCCCTGTCCGCTTCCCCTTCGTAAGGGCAGACCGGCGCGTCTTCCCACGTCCCTCAACAAACGTACCCAGAGGTTGGAGGGCACAGAATATCCGCACAAACACAACGCAGCAGGGATGATTTTATCGCCCCTGCTGCGTTGTGGGTTGGCCTTCGGGACTATTTCTGTGCGAGCAGGTCCATGACGTTCACTCCACTGGCATCGTCCGGGCCGTTGTTGGTGACAGTGATGGTGTACGTCACCGTGTCGCCCACGTAGACGGGGTCGGCATCGTCCTTCTTGTTGATAGACAGGTCCACTACCGGGCTGCGCACCGTCGTCGGCTCCTTGGCAATGTTGTTGCCGGGCTTGGGGTCTTTCTCGTTGCCGGCGATGCACACCTGGTTCACAATCGTGCCCGCCTCGGTGGTGGCAACCACCAGGGTAATGGTCACTGGCGAATTGGCCAGCATGGTGCCGATGTAGCACACCACGTCGCCCGCACCGTTCTGGGTGCAACTCCCCGCCGTTGAGGAAGCCGACACGAACTTCACCCCGCTGGGCAGCGTGTCCGTCACGATCACGCCCGTGGCCACCGACGGGCCGTTGTTGACGGCCTTGATGGTGTAGGTCACGTTTTTGCCAACCAGCACGGGATCGGGGCTATCGGTCTTGGTGACGGACAGGTCTGTCATGCCCAGGACCGTGGTGTTCTCCGTGTCGGTGTTGTTGCTCTTGTTGGGGTCAGGCTCGTTCCCTTTGACGGACGCCGTGTTCAGGAGCTGTCCAGCCGTGGGGGCGGCATAAGCAACCAGGATGGTAGCGCTGGAACCTTTAGGCAAGCCACCCAACTGGCAATTGATCTGCGCGTTGCTGTCCACGACGCAGTCCCCCTGGCTAGGTTTCACCGAAAGGGGCAACAGGCCCGCAGTCCCGGCAAAAGCCGTCACCGCCGTCAGGCCAACAACCAGAGCCGAAACGCCGAACATCCATCGGCGGAACTTCTGCTGAGATCTCCTCGTCATCATGTCGCCTCCTTGCCTTGTCCTAGCATCGTTGGATTGCTTGCAGGCAGCTATTGAGGAGTTGGAAACACGGAGTTTGCGTACTGAAACGTATCCCGTTCCTATCCTCAATTGCTGCCAACTACGTAGTTAGGACTGTAACAAAGGTATGCGACTCAAACTAGCTACAGGTTTCTAGAGTGCGCAGCGGTGGTCTCTTTCTAGAGGTGCGAACAACTCCCCGCTCAAAAGCCCATGTCCCTCCAGAAGCCAAGCCTCAGACACGCAAAAAGGCCTGGCTGCCGAAGAAGGGAAGCAGCCAGGCCCTTGGACCTAGATTGTAGCGTTCGGTTAGCCGGTGATCTGGACGATGCGGCCGGAGATGGTGTAGAAGCCGGGCTTCAGGTCGTCCTTGGGAGAAATGGTGACGACCAGCGTCTCGGTGTTGCCATCGTCTACTTTCAAGAGCCAGTCGTTCTTGGACAACTGGGCTTCCTTCAGCGTTGTGCCCGTGGAAGGCTCAACTTCCACGTCTACGCCAGCGGGCACGCTCAGTTCCAGGATGGCGTTGGCATCGGCGTCGCTCTTGTTCGTGATGGGCAATGCCATGGTCACAGTATCGCCCACATGCAGCTCAATAGCGGCGGTGAAGCTTGTGCCCTCGTCGTTGACGACGCCCAGGCCCTCGTCGTTGAGGTCCAGGCTGCTAATGGTCACGGTCCCACCCTCGGTCAGCACAACGGCCTGCTCTACGGTGAGGCCCGCGGAGCCGGAAACGGAGCCGCTAAGCACAGGTCCTACGGCCTGGCCGGCGACGGCTACAATTGCCGCCCCTGCCAGGGCCAACGCCCAGATGGGCATGGCGATGCGGCCAACGCTGACTTTTTTAGAGAACATTTTCATGACGGATTCCCTCCTATTGACTTGTTGTTTGTTACTTTGTCCCGTTTGACTTGATACCAACTGTATACCTTGTGGATACCTACCAAAAGTTGAACATGCATCTAACTACGGACTGGGGCGCTACTGTAGAACAGGGTTCGCGATGTCTCTTGGTCCCGATACCCTGGGGGAGTCTGAGAGCCTGTCCTTGAGCGAAGCGAAGGAGTGTCCCTCAGACTCAAACCCCTCCCTTTGGTGGGTGGGGCAGGAAGGATGTGGAGAGTTTTTCAGCACCCTGCTAGGGCAAACAAAAGGCCTGGCTGCCGAAGGAGAAGCAGCCAGGCCACGACGCCCATGTGAGGGGCGTTTGGTTAGCCGGTGATCTGGGAGATACGTCCGGAGATGGTGTAGAAGCCGGGCTTCAGGTCATCCTTGGGCGATACGGTAATGACCAGGGTCTCGGCATTGCTCACGCCCACCTTCAAGAGCCATGCGTTCTTGGACATCTGGGCCTCTGTCAAGCTCACGCCGATGGAAGGCTCAACCTCTACGTCCACGCCTGCCGGGGGCATAAGCTCCAGGACGGCGTTGGCAGAGGCGTCGCTCTTGTTCGTCACAGGCAGAGAAATGGTCACGGTGTCGCCCACGTGCAACTCAACGGCGGCGGTGAAGCTGGTCCCTTCGTCATTGATAACGCCCAGGCCCTCGTCGGTGGAGTCCAAGCTGCTAATGCCAACGGTCCCGCCTTCGTCTAACACTACAGCTTGCTCTACCGTGAGGCCCGCTGATCCGGAGACGGAGCCGCTAAGGACGGGCCCGACGGCCTGGCCGGCGACGGCCACCACTGCTGCGCCTGCCAGGGCCAATGCCCAGATGGGCATGGCGATGCGGCCGATGCTGATCTTCTTAGAAAATGCTTTCATGGTAGTACACTCTCCTGTTGGCGTTGTATGAGTCGGTTGACTTGATACCAACTCTATACCCTGGCGATGCCCGCCAACAGGTGAAGACCCATGTAGGAAGCTACAGGAAGAAAGCTCTAGCAGGCTGCGGAAAAAGGGGAGTGCAGTCCCGACGAGTCGGGATTGCCGGGAGTCTGAGGGTGTCTCTCAGATACAAATCCTTCTCTTTCCTGGAAGGAAGGGGGCCAGGGGGATGGTCAGAATGAGTTTTCAGCACCCTGCTAGGAGAATGCCGTGGTGAGGGGAGCAGGAGGCGCGGAACGAGCCGAAGTCACTGGCGCGCTGGGCTGCATGGTACCCCAGGGCGGAGTCGAACCGCCGACCAAAGGTTTAGGAAACCTCTGCTCTGTCCTCTGAGCTACTGGGGTGCGTGTAGACGGGATGAGGTGAGAAGTGGTGGAGATAGGGGGGATCGAACCCCCAACCTCAGCGTTGCGAACGCTGCGCTCTCCCAATTGAGCTATATCCCCACGCGAAGAGGCATTCAGGAAACCTAATGCTATTCTAACAACGGCCCATCTGGGCGTCAACGCAAAGGCGCTAGGCCGCGACGCTGCATCTCTTCCAACAGCTTGGACGGGATGGGTCGCCAGCCGCAGGCCCTTGCATGTTCAACGTGCCACTGGATCCGCTGGTCCACGGTGGCCTTGGGCGGCATGGGATGGGCAAGGTGCCAGACTTCGTTGATCGGCATAGCGTTTCTCAAGAAGCGGTGGCAGGCTTGGCGGCAGGCTTCAGCCCATCGTTCAAACGCTGGGAGAGGCCGGCCAGGCCGGCCATAGCGTCAGCAGCGGTAAGGTTGGTGTGCAGCGGCGTGACCGAGACGCGACGGCTCCGGACGGCCCACACGTCGGTGCCTTGCTGCATGTCCCAGGCCGGGCGCGTCCGCGTGATCCAGTAGTAGCCGTTCTTACCGTCGTCTCCGGGACGGACCGTGTCGGCGTAGGTACGGCGGGCCAGCCGGGTGACATCCAGCCCCTGGAGCTGGTCCACCGGAACGGGCGGCACGTTCACGTTGAGCAAGACACCGGCAGGGATCAGACCTTCCTTTGCCTGGATGGCAAGCTGCTGCAGGACGAGGGCCGCCGCCTGGAAGCCGGTGGGCCGCAGCGAGGCGAGGGAGAGGGCTATGGATGGAATGCCACGGGTGTAGCCTTGCAGCGCTGCGCCGACGGTGCCGGAGATCAGCACGTCTTCGCCCAAATTGGCCCCCATGTTGATGCCGGCCACCACCAGGTCCACGTCCTTGACCAGCGATTCCAGGGCCAGGATGACACTGTCGGCGGGGGTTCCCTCCACGGCCCAGGTCAGGGTTCCTTCTACCGTGGGCACGACCTGCTTGGCGCGCACCGGGTTGTTCAGCGTCACCGAGCCGCCCACGCCGCTCTGCTCCCTGTCCGGCGCAACAACAACGACACGCCCAATGCCTTCCAGGGCCTCCACAGCAGCCCACAGGCCTGGGGCGAATACGCCGTCGTCGTTGGTAATAAGGATGTTCACGGGCTAGCGGGCGCTGAGAATTTTGGCAAGCTCTTCAAGTTCCTTGTCCACGTCCATAGCCCGACGAAGCGCGAGCTGAAAGATCATTGGGAGAAAGTCGTTGATCGTACCAAGAGGAGTAGCAGACCCTAGCTCTAGAACACTGTTAATCCATATGTTCGAAGGAGTAGTAGACAACGTCTCAATTTCACGCCCGTCCTTGTTGAGCACAGAAAAAACGTAATACACGCTTCCGGGTAGTGAGCTACGTGAGATTCTTACTGATTGATTCCCCAAAGTAGCAAGGTACGAGTTTTCGTCAGCGGTGGCTTCCCACGCCAAACGCCCCTCTTTAGTGCGTTCCAAGACTAGCTTAGCGATCTCGGTTATGTTGGCCATACCATTACCCTCTGGACTTGGATTGGGTCATCTGCAAGTCACTCACCAGAGACTCAAGCATTGACTGAATGCTGTTGAGGCGTTCGGCAATTCCACTCACGTTGGCCGGAGGGAGTCGACCAGAACGCAGTGATTGTTCCACTTCATTCCCCATAATCCCAATCTGTGCTATGCCTGAATTGATCTGCCGTATCTGCTCCTGCTGTAGGCCGGGATACTTCGCTCGTGCATCCGCAAGCGCGGCACGAATAGGTTGATACCACTCAATTGCGACTTCCCACTTGTCGGCCCTGTGGTGAATCTTAACCTTCTCCAATAGGGCTATCGCTTTCATAAGGTCACCAATGGTTAGAGACTTGGACAGGGCCTCTTGGGTTGCCTTTGCAGCTTCGCTAGCGGCTTCTGCTGCGGTGCGGGCTTTCTTCACTTGGACGAAAGCAATGCCCAGACCGACAAGAGTTAGAATGAAGCTAAGAAGGTCTACCCAGTTCTCTCGTAGCCATTCTAGCACAGCGGCTTATCCTTGGCCGATGCCGATAATGATGTTGTCGATCAGCCTGGCCCTCCCAAACCGGCAGGCCAGGGAGATCATGGCGGGCCGGTCCACTGTCTCCAACTCCTGCAGCGTCTCGGCGTCGGCGATGCTGATGTAGTCCAGCTTGCCCAGCGGCTCCGCGTTAATCATGCGCTCCATCTCGGCGCGGAGGGCTCTCGCGTCACGGGTGCCGTCACGGTGCATGTCGCGGGCGCGGCACATGGCGCGGTACAGCACCGGGGCCACCGCGCGCTCCGCAGGCGTCAGGTACACGTTGCGGCTGCTCATGGCCAACCCGTCGGCCTCGCGCACCGTGGGCACAACGACGATGTCTGTACCCAGCGCCAGGTCAGCCGTCATGCGCTTGATGACCGCCACCTGCTGCCCGTCCTTCTGGCCAAAGTAGGACCTGTCCGGCCGCACGACCGTAAACAGCTTGGTGACGACAGTAGCGACACCGCGAAAGTGGCCGGGCCGCCGCGCGCCCTCCAGCACCTCGGTGAGCTTCTCCACGTTCACATAGGTAGAGAAGCCCTGGGGATACATCTCCCCCACCGTTGGGGCGAAGACAACGTCCACCCCCTCCTTGCGGAGCATGGACAGGTCGCGCTCCATGTCCCGTGGGTAAGCGGTGAAGTCCTCGCCCGGCCCAAACTGCGTGGGGTTGACGAAGATGGAAGCTACGACGGAGCGGCAGTCTCGCTTGGCCCAGCGTGCCAGGGTCATGTGGCCTTCGTGCAGATAGCCCATGGTAGGCACCAAGCCCAAAGGCCTCGGCAGCGCGTCACGCGCGGCGACCATCTCGGCGACGGTGGTGATGAGGTTCATGTGCTGGTTGCCCACGATGAGACTGCCGACTTTCTTTGGGCAGGGCTTATGAAATAGAGGTACGCCTTTTCTATGTACTGACCATCAATGGTATTCCCACCCAGGCGCACACCTTCGACATCCTTAGCAAGCCCCAGCGCCTTCCGTAAGGAAGTAACGAGAGGTGCATTGTTCTCCACAACAGTGATGTCGCTGAGGCTAAGCCTTTTGCTATCAGGAAGTTTTAGGAGCACCGTTTGGATATTATGGTACACTTTCCTTGGGCCGAACTTATCTACTCTAGTGGACGCGAGCACAAGTCTCCAGGTCTGCGGCTCAGGGAAATAGAGCCAAAAAGCTGCACTAATAGGTATTCCTGCGCTGTCTAAAGCAGCTATCAATTGCCTTCCTGCCTCAACCATCTCGCCGGTCAATTGCTCTGTTACCACCACCTCATTAGCCATACCAGCACTCCATGTTGGGGTTGCGAAATAGCTGCATAGAAATCGTTTGCCCTATATCCCTGGACAGCGGCGGAGTATCTAGATTCCTCCGACCAGTCCTTGACCACCGTCCAGTTCTCGTCCAGAGCGCGGTCAGCGCGCCGGGCTTCCTCAAAGTCCTTTGAAAGGTCAGCCTGTTTGAGGAGCCTGATCAGATCGTGAGAATAGACGTCTTCTATCACGCTCCGCTTGGGTGGGAAGTCGTATTGGTTGGTCCTCTTGGCAATGCACGCCTTCAGGGCACATTCTACTGCATAGCCCAGCAGATAGTATGCGCCTGCGTAATGACCGGAATCCAGCAGCGCCTTCCCCTCTATGAGACGCAGTTCCGCCAGCCTCTGAAACTCAGCCCTGTTCATGTCAACGCGTTAATCCGTCGGCACCTTCGGCTGGAAGTCCGACGTCAGTTCCGCCAGCACCGCCTCATCCAGGGCAAAACTCTCCTTGTTCGTCGGGAAGCTGCCCTCCTGCACTTCGTTGATGTAGCGGGCGGCGGCGTCCTTGAAAATCTCCGCGATGTTGGCGTAGCGCTTGGCGTGCTTGGGGACAAAGTCGGTGAAGAGTCCCATCATGTCGTGCAGCACCTGCACCTGGCCGTCGCAGTGAACGCCGGCGCCGATGCCGATGGTGGGGATGGCCAGCTTCTGCGTGATGATACGGCTAAGCGGCGCGGGCACGCTCTCCAGGACAATGGAAAAAGCGCCGGCCTCTTCCAGGGCCTGGGCGTCACGGATGAGCTTGGCCGCGGCCTTGGTGGTGCGCCCTTGCACCTTGTAGCCGCCAAGCTGGTGCACCGACTGGGGTGTCAGTCCAATGTGGCCTTGCACGGGGATGCCGCACTCTACAATGCGCCGCACCGTCTCCGCCATGTACTCGCCGCCCTCAAGCTTCACCGCACCCGCGCCGCCCTCCTGCATCATGCGACCGGCGTTGCGGATAGCCGTCGCCACGTCCGACTGGTAGCTCATAAAGGGCATGTCCGCCACGACCAGGGCGTGTTGCGCGCCGCGCATGACAGCCTTGATGTGGTGCAGCATGTCCTCCATAGTAACGCGCACCGTGGACTCGTAGCCGAGGACCACCTGGCCCAGGCTATCGCCCACCAGGATGAAGGGAATGCCGGCCTCGTCCAACAGCTTTGCCGTCGGATAGTCGTAGGCCGTGACCATAGGGATGCGCTGCCCCTTGCGCTTCATGTCCTTGATGTCGTTGATGGTGACTCGCATGGTTTTCTCCTTCCGGGGTCGGCCCCCGTGTCGGGTGGCCGCCTCATTGGCACCTATGTTCAGACCTGTGGGAATAAGACTCTTCCCTCCGCTCAAGGGCAGGTTCTTGCGCCCCTACCCTACCCCTGCCAACGACTCGTGTACTATCGTGTGCGATTCCAACAATCCTCGTAGCTCTTCTGCCTGCCTATCGTTTATGGACTCGCGCCGCTGGGCCAGCCTGACCATCGCAAGGCCAAGCTCGCGGTACAAGGCCAGAGCCTCCGGCGCGCGGTCCGCCAGCGCGTCCAGATGACGGCGCACGGTTCCCGTATCGCCACGGACGATGGGGCCAGTGGCCGCCTGCGCCGTGCCCATGCGCTCCAGATTGTCCACCGTGCCGCGCACCAGGGGCAGCAGGGCGCGCAGGCCCTCTTCCCGCGAAAGCCCCATCTGCTCCCACAGCCCCGTCGCGGCATCCACCAGCGTGGTAACGTACCCGCAAGCCAGGATCGCCGAGGCGTGGTACAGCGCCTTGTCTTCCGCCTTGATGTACACTGGGAAGCCGCCCAGTTTCCGCGCCGCCTCTTCCAGCCATGTCCTCAGCCAGCCCTCGCCTTCAACGGCGAAGGTTGAACCCGCCAGCTTCTCCTCGCCCCCTTCCCGCGATGCAAAGGTCTGCAACGGGTGGAAGCACCCAACCGTTGCCCCCTTGCCGCATGCGCTTTCCAGCGCTTCCGAGGACAGCGCGCCGCTGCAATGGACGGCGGCCTGTCCCTTACGCCAGGGGAGGCCGGCCGCTACCGTCGCGATGGCGTCGTCGGACACGGTCAGGAAGACGATGTCGCTGGTGGAAAGCACGTCCTTGGGCGACTGCGCGGCGCAGCAGCCCGGCACGTGTTGTGCCAGGGTCTGTGCCGAGGCGTTGCTGCGGCTAGCGACTGCCACGACGTTATAGCCCGCCCGCGCCAGGCCAACAGCCAGCGCCGTGCCCACGTGCCCCGCGCCTATAAAGCCGATGTTGGACATTGCGTTTGCCATTGTTGTACTGCTGTCATTCTGAGCGGCGCTCCCGACCCAGGTCGGGAGTGCGTCGGCGAAGAATCTCTCCCGAGTCTTATACCAGTGGGCCATGCTACTAAAAAGCTGGCCGGGAGAGATTCTTCACGATGTCCCTCCTTTGTCGGGACTCGTTCAGAATGACACTCCCTACATCCCCAACTCTCCTACCCCTGGCACTCCGCCAAGCCCTTTCGCCTGAGTGACGCCGCGCATAATGGCCCTTGCCATCACCACGGCGGCGGCGTTGCTGATGCGCTGGAACTGGCCTCGTTCCATGTTACCCGTCCAGTCGCCGGTTGCCAGTGCAAACACCGCGTCGCCATCGCCGACGGTGTGGCTGGGGCGTACCGCCAGCGCCATGCCGTCCTGCCCACGCTCGGCCAGCTTGTTTGCCTGCTCCTTGGTCAGGGGCGCGTTGGTCGCCACCAGGCCGATAGTCGTGTTGGAGCGGCTCTCGGGCGCAGTGGGCGGGTTGCGGGTCTGCCGGTTGAACCCCGGCTGCAGCGTAAGCTCCATACTATTATGGAAGCCGCCCCCATCCTTGCGCGGCCCGGCGATGATGCGCCCCGTGTCTGGGTCCACAACGTCGCCGCTGGCGTTGACCACGGCAACCGCGGCGACTATAAGGCCGTCTCCCAGGTGGATGCTGGCGCAACCTAGGCCGCCCTTGACTGCGCGCTCCATGCCCAGGGTCTTGGCCACCGTTGCGCCCGTGCCCGCGCCCACGCTGCCTTCCGGAATGGGGCCGTCGCCGGCGGCGGCGCAGGCCTGATAGCCCTGCTCCGGGCCGGGACGCACCTTAGAGCTGCCCAGACGGAGGTCAAAGATGACTGCGGCGGGCACGATAGGCACAATGATGTCCCCCATGTGAAAGCCGACGCCGTGCTCCTCCAGATAGCGCATGACGCCGCCCGCGGCGTCCAGTCCATAGGCGCTGCCGCCGGTGAGCAGGACCGCGTGGACACGCTCCACAAGCTGGCCGGGGCGTAGCAGGTCCGTCTCTCTGGTGCCGGGCGCAGTACCTCGCACATCCACGCCACCCACAGCGCCGTCCGGCGGGCATAGGATGACGGTACAGCCCGTGGCTGCTTGGAGGTCCGTCCAATGGCCGGCGCGGATGCCAGGAACGTCGGTGATTGTGTTGTGGAGGCTAGGGGTTGTCGTCATGTATGCCCTTGCCACGCCTTTTGCCTGTCGTAGGGGCGACGCATGCGTCGCCCCTACGACATTGGGTTCTGAACGCCAAATAAAAAGCGGCGGTGGAGACCACACGCCGCTGGAAAGCCCGTTACTATGTCGTGCCGTCTCGGTCCCAGGAGATCCCAGCGGCGAAACCGATCTTCAGTTGTCCTGGCCCCTCCTGCCTTTTCGCATGGAGGGAGAGTGTTCCTGCGTTCGCCCCCTAATCGGTGGACGGCGCATCTAGTATCGTAGCAAGTACAGGGAGAGGGGTCAAGGATATTGCCAAGCTGTGTCTTTGCTCAGGGATATTGCCAAGCTGGTTCCGTTTGCTTGGCTGGGGTAGCCTTGTGTCCTGGCACTAAAGTGTCAGGTTTAGCTTGGGTTAACCCCCGACTTTAGTCGGGGGATTGAACAACACCAAAAAACAGACGGAACCTGCTAAGATACCGCCAATACTTTGACTGTGCGACGCCCATGAATGCAAACATGTTTACGGACCCCAAGAGCTGGCGGAAGGCGGTCAGCGAGCGGCTGTTCCTGGTCCAGCAGGACTTGCAGTATTTCCATGGGCCGGATACGGAGCGTGCCAAGCTAGAGCACCGTGTGCGTCTGCTGAGAGAAGAGTTGCAGCGGCTAGACGAAGAAGAGAACGAACACGGGACTCAGTACCACAATCCGGATACGGGCCAGGCAGCAGACATGTAGCGATGCTACCGGCGGCCTTTTTCGTCACGATAGAGAAAATGCACTTATTATCGTACCAAAAAGGGTTGGCAAATATTCTTATTCCTGCTACAATTCCCAGCAGCTTCCTCTGCCTCCCCTTTATCGCGGCGGCGGTCCACATTACAACGCTTGAGGTGTGTGATGATCAAGGCTATAGCGTTTGACTGGGGTAACACCATCATGCGAGAGATCCCCTTATCCCGGCGGCCCTCGGCGCACTCCGCGTCCGTGGAAGTGGTGCCAGGCGTCAATAATGCGCTCCAAGTTCTCACCCGCCAGTACCTGTGCTGCATCGCCTCCAATGCAAGAGGGCCGGAGTCCACAGCACTGGGCCTGGTGTTGGAGCGTGTCGGCCTGGAGAAATACTTCAGGCAGATCTTCACCGCAGAGGACCTGAAGGCGCAAAAGCCGGACGCCCGGTTCTTCCAAGGCCTGGTCCAGCAATTGAAATTCCAGCCTAACGAGTGCGTCATGGTAGGCGATGACTACCAGGCGGACATCATCGGTGCAAAGCACGCCGGCATGAGGACGGTGTGGTTCACAGAGCACGTTCAACAGGACGCTCCTTACGCAGACGTGGTCATTACAGCTATGGACCAGTTGGCGCCGGCCATTGCCAAACTGAACGCGCTGCGAGAACGCATCACCGCCTAGCCTCCCTTTCGCCTATTGTTCAAGGGCCTCAAGCAGCTTGCCGCTGCCTGGGGCCTCTGTGTGTATAATATGGCGCTGGAGAGCGGCGCTTACCCGCGCGCTTTCGCAGCGGGCCTTTGTGGAAGAATGACAGAGGACGTGCATAAGCAGTTCAGGCAGAAAGGAATGCCATGACCACAGGTATCCGGAAGTTTGACTTCTTCTCTACCCCTGAGCATAGCGTTATCACCATTGGGCTGCTAGCCTATGTGGTGCTGGGAATGGCAGGATCGGCCTTAGACCGTGGCAGCGCGCAGAACATCCTGTATGCCGTGAGTGGCGTCGGTATCGTGGCCGCCGGCGTTTGTGCTGCCATGCGCCTGGTGCGAAGAAACCAGACGATTGCGGCCAGTGGATTTGTCATCCTCGCCATCGCCGAGTCCATGCTCTTGGTCGGCGGAGTGCCCAGTGCTGCTACAGGCTACTCCGCGTCGTTCGCTGGAGGGGTCTTGTACTACGTTCCTGGTCTGCTGCTCATCAGCCTCCCTAGCATCATGCCCCTTGTTGTACGGGCCCTCGGCGCCTTAGCCGCCGTCCCATGGGCAATATATGCCTTCCAGAACTTGACCGGCGAGGCTCCTGCGTCCGATGCCCCAGTCACTGTTGTTGGATACATCCTCTTGAGCCTTGCAGCCATTGGCTGGGCAATCGCACTGGCACGAGCCGATGGAGGCGAGACAAGTTAGCCGAGGGAAACCGATGCTCTCCCCTCACCATAGCACCGGAGTCGTTCCTGGAAGCGAATGAGGGGTGGCTAAAGCCATGACTCAAACGCTGCTAGGCCGGGTATCATGCCGAGAGGTCTAGGGCGATCTCAAAAGTTCTTGCTTCTGTACGGTATGGTGGGGTGACTCACGCCATGACGACCCTTATGCCTAACTGGAACGTCTTGGGACAGGATCATATCACGACGCCCCTGGCAAGAAGCCTTGCCCAGGGACGACTGTCCCATGCCTACATCATTGTCGGCCAACAACTGTCCGGCAAGACAACCCTGGCCCTGGACATCGCCCGGGCCTTGAATTGCTCCGGCGGCGACCCTCCCTGCGGACGCTGCTCTCCGTGCCAACGCATTACCCGCGGCTTGCACGCCGACGTGCAGGTAGTAACCGTGACTCCAGACCCGGAGACGAAGCGTATGCGCACGGTGATAGCCATTGACCAGGTGCGGGAGATGGAGCAGCGGGCTGCGCTGGGGCCCTACGAGGGGAAAACCCTTGTGTTCATCATTGACCCCGCCGAAAAGCTGCACCCGGCGGCGGCCAACGCCCTCCTCAAGACTCTGGAAGAGCCTCCATCCAACGTAACTCTGCTCCTGCTCACCGGTCAGGAACAGGGCTTGCTGCCCACGATTCGTTCCCGTTGCCAGCGTTTGGAGTTGCGACCCCTATCCCAAGAGGCCATTGCCCAGGCGCTTGCCCAGCGTGGCAGCGTTGCCCCGGAAGATGCTGCGCTGCTGGCAAGGTTGTCCGGGGGTAAGCTGGGATGGGCGCTTGCCGCTGCCAAAGACCCAAAGGTGCTGGAAAGCCGGCAGGAGCACTTGGAAGGACTGCTGGAAGTGCTGGACAACGGGCTGGAGCGCCGCTTCCACGTGGCCCAGGAGATGGCTGGGCAGTTCAGCCGGAACCGGGCGGTGGTCATGGAAACGCTGGCCCTGTGGCTGAGTTGGTGGCGAGACCTGCTCTTGGCGAAGGAGGGCGCCTCGTCGCTGATTGCAAATAGCGACTGGCGTCAGTCGCAGGAGGAACGGGCGGCGCGCTATACGACAGAGCAAGCGGCGGCAATGAACCGGGATCTGCTGGCGACTATGGACCGGTTGGAGGCCAACGTCAACGCCCGGCTGGCTCTGGACGCGCTTATGCTGGCAACACCTAGAAACTGAATCACAAAGAAAGACTGTACAGCAGGCCCCGGTTTCGGGGCCTGCTGTACAGTCTAGTCGCCTTTGGTGGTCTACGAGTCCTTAATGCCTTTGCCCTTGAGATAGTCCACCGCGGTCTGGACGCGGGTCATTTTCTCTGCGTCCTCATCGGGGATCTCAACAGGCTCCCCATCCTTGGAAAACTCCTCTTCAAAGGCCATGATGAGCTCCACCACGTCCAGAGAATCGGCGTTCAGGTCGTCAATGAACGACGCCTCCGGAACGACGGCGGACTCCTCTACACCCAAACGATCAGCCACAATCTTCTGGACGCGTTCCAAAACGGTAGGCACTGCAGGTCTCCTTATTCCGTGGTAGGGTTATTGTCTTCCTGTAGGGATTCTTTGACACCGGCCTTGGTAATTGCTCCCAAGACCCCATTGACGAAGCGCTGCGAACCATCGCTCCCAAACACTCGCGCCAGTTCAACGGCCTCGTTGATTATAACGCGAACCGGCGCTTCTTGCTCAAATCGCATCTCGCAAATTGCCATGCGTAGGACATTCCTGTCCACAATGGAAAGTTGCTGCACCGGCCAGGCCGGGGCATGCCTGGCAATCTCGGCGTCTATTTCAGGTAAGTGCTCCAACACTAGGTGGGCCAGCCGCCGGGCAAAGACAACGTTGGCGTCATTCAGCTCCGTATCTTCCAGCAACCAGTTGAGGCTTTTGTCCACAGGATGGCCCGTGGCGTCTACTTCGTACAGGACTTGAAGCACCACCCTGCGGGCGCGACGGCGTGGACTGGCAACCTGCGATTCTTCCATACGTGCAGCCTACACCGCCGAAGGGCTAGGGCTTAGCTTCGCTTTGCAAGGCGAGCAGCCCCCTTGCCGATGCGATGTCGTTGACATTGGCGGTGTCCACGTTCGTGGCGATGCGCTTGACCATGCCGCTCAGGACTTTGCCCGGGCCGAACTCAACGAAATTGCTGACGCCGGCGTTGATCATAAAGCTAACGGAGTCTTGCCAGCGCACACAGCCGCAAATCTGTTGGGCAAGCTCCTCTTTGATCTCCCAGGCCACGGTAATCGGCTTGCCTGTGCAGTTCGCAATGACAGGCACGGAAGCGCTCTTGAACGTCACCTTGTCCAGCGCCTTAATCATGCCATCCACGGCCGGTCCCATGAGGTAGGAATGAAACGCTCCGCCAACCTTCAAGGGAATGGCGCGCTTTGCGCCACGGGATGCGGCCAGCCTGATGGCATTGGGGATGTCTTCCTGCGAACCGCTGATAACAATCTGCCCCGGCGTGTTGATGTTAGCCACCTGGGTGTTCGTTTCCTTGCACACCTCTTCCAAAGGGGCAAGGTCCATGCCCAAGATCGCTGCCATGGCCCCGGGACGCTGGTCGCAGGCTGCCTGCATAAGCCGCCCGCGCTCCTTGATAAGCCACACCGCTTCCCCTGTCTCCAGAGCGCCCGAGGCCGCCAAAGCCGAGTATTCGCCAAGACTGTGGCCGGCCATGAACACCGCCCCAGACTGTAGCGGCCTGCCCGCGTGTTCCGAAGCTGCTGCAAGGCAGGCTAAGCTCACGGTCAGGATGGCAGGCTGGGTATTAATAGTGCGTTCCAACTCTTCAGCCGGCCCATTGAACATGAGGGAAGACAAAGAAAAGCCCAACGCCTTATCGGCCTCGTCAATGACCCGGCGGGCCGCAGGCGATGCCTCGTAGAGGTCCTTGCCCATGCCCACCTCTTGCGCGCCCTGGCCGGGAAACAGGAAAGCCGCTGGGCCTCGGAACAAGCCGTTCACCCCTTGCTTGGACACTGGGATTGGACTCGTCATGTGCGCCTCCGTCCTTCAGAGCGATTGGCTTGGTTGCCATTGCTCAGAACGCTGGTCGGAAAGACCGCTTGGCTAGGCCGTTTCCTGGCCGGGTTCCACCTGAGTGGTGACAACCACTTCCCGTCCGGCATAGTAGCCGCAGGTAGGACATACCGTGTGCGGCGGCTTCGCATTACGGCACTGGGCGCAGGTAACCAGGCCGATAGGCGTTCTTTGGAAATGGCTCTGAATGCCTCCTTTTCGGGAGCTCGTGCGTTTTTTCTTGGGATGTGGGGGCATGGAAGGTTCCTCCGTTAGTTCTTTTGTTGGGGTAGAAAACGCAGGAGCGGCGACAGGCGGGGGTCAATCGCCTCCTGCGGGCACCGGCACGCAGCCTGGTTCAGGTCCTGGCCGCACTGTGGACAGATGCCGGCGCAATCCGGCTTGCACAGGGGCTTCATCGGCACCGCCAGGATAACGTCCTGGCGCAGGGCTTCAGCAATGTCCAACGTATGGTGGCCGTCAATAATAGTATCCGTCTCGGCGTCTTCCGGCGGCGCAACCGGCGTGCCGCTGTTGATGTCCAGCGTAGGATAGTAGGTCTCATTGAACGGGAAGCGCATGGTAGCCTGGTACGTTTGCAGGCAGCGGCTGCACGTACAGGCGACTGTTGCCCGGAAATCACCCTTCACCCAGACGCCTTCGTTGAGGCGCGTCAGCTTCACTTGACCCCACACGTGCAGGACCTGCACGTCCTCCCAGGGAAGAGCAACCTCGTCCACTTGGTGGCGTTGAGACTCCCCCACGGGGCCTTTGAGCAAACCAGCAACGTTAAACTGCATGATGCACCGGCATAGCGAACTATGCGGCCTCTACAAGCAACAGGATTATGGGAGTAGCTTGAGGGGGTGTCAAGGGGATACTTTCGGCGGGCCTACTTGCTTCGCAATGCTCTACCGCCCCGTGAATCCCGACGAGTCGGGACATCAAGCCGGAACCTGCCGGGTGCGGCGGCTTCAACCCCAAACAACGGAACCCTTCCGTTTGTGCGCCGATTCAACGGTACTGCATGAAATCGGAACGCTTCGGTATGCATGTTCTATATTTCACAAAGCATAGCACAGCAGCGATGGCTTGTCCATTGCGCTATGCTGGAACTGCGCCAAGCGCCTTTACTTCCGCTCCTTTTCGCCGTAGACTATGATTTTGTACTCATAGCAAAATCCTTTCAGAGGCTTCTCACATGGACCTACAGACCCTGCTCCCCGTTGTGTCCAACCCAAAGGTGGAGTCCTTCCGCCCTGGCGACACCGTTCGCGTCAGCCTGCGGGTCATTGAAGGCAGCCGGGAGCGCACGCAAAACCTTGAAGGCGTCGTGATCAGCCAGCACCGTGGCGGGGCTGGTTCCACCTTCACCATCCGCCGGGTTACCCGCGGCATCGGCATGGAGCTCACCTACCTGCTGCACTCCCCCCGGTTGGAATCGGTGCAGCTCGTCCGCAAAGGCCGCGTTCGCCGCGCCCGCCTCTTCTACCTCCGTGGCCTTTTCGGCAAAGCCGCCCGCATCAAGGGTCAACGCGTCGCTATGCCCGGCCAGGCCGCCCTTGCCGCCGCAATCGCAGAATCTGAAGTGGCCGAGGTCCCCGTGGCTGAATCCCCCGAAGCCGCCGCCCAGAACACCCCCGCTGCGACACCCATAGCGTCCTAGCCGCAACACTGCTTTATGCAAAGGGCCTTCCACTCAGGAAGGCCCTTTAGTATTAACAGTGCAGCGCAACTGGTGGCCCTTCAGTTGAAGGACGCGCACTGCTCTACCCTAGTCGCTCGTATACGCTTCCCTAGGGTACACTAAGGGCGAGCATGACGAATCTTTCCTCTCCCTTCCCCTACGCTGAGGTGGCCGTGGACGCCCCAGTCCGCGCGCCGCGCACGTTCACCTACTCCGTGCCCGAAGGCATGGCCCTTGCCCCAGGCCAGATGGTGCAGGTCTCCTTCGGCCCCCGTCTGGCCGATGGAGTCGTGGCCCGGCTCAGCCCTTCCACTACTCTGGACGTGGTCAAGCCCATCGGCAAGGCAGACCCCCTGGGATCAATACTCTCCCCACAGCAGCTAGACCTTGCCCAGTGGATCAGCGACTACTACTGCGCGCCGCTGTACGAAGCGTTGGCCCTCATGCTGTCTCCAGGCTCCCGCGGGCGCACCCTCGCCGCCATTCTGCGCCCCTCCGACGATGCTCTGGCCGGCATGGGAGAGGTCCTGCGCCAGCGTATGACCGCACTCTTCACTGGCCGTCGCCGCCTCATCGCCGAGGATACCCTGCGCGCCCGCCTTGGCCCCGCCGGCCAGCGGGAGTTGGACCGCCTGCTCCGCCGGGGTGTCCTGGCCCGTCAGTGGCGATGGCGGGCTGTGAAGGAGCCGGCAGACGAGCCGCCAGTCACGCCCCCACAGGGCGAGACGCCAACAGGGGAGCCGCCCCTGCCCGCCACCCTCCCCCAGCAGCTTGCACTCGCTTCCATCTGTAACGTACTGGACAGCAAGGCGTATGGGGCCTTCCTCCTCCACGGCGTCACCGGCAGCGGCAAGACGGAGGTGTACTTGCAGGCCATGTCCCGTTGCCTGGCTGGTGGGCGCAAAGCCATCCTGCTTGTGCCGGAAATATCCCTGACCCCTCAGGCGGTGCAGCGCTTCCAGGCCCGCTTCCCGGGCCAGGTGGCGGTCTTGCACAGCCGTCTTTCAATAGCAGAGCGCCGCCGGGCATGGTGGAGCATCCGCAAAGGCCGTTATCCCATCGTCATCGGCTCCCGCAGCGCACTCTTCGCCCCCATAGCGCCCTTGGGCCTGGTCATCCTAGACGAGGAGCACGAGTGGACCTACAAGCAGCAAGACGTTGAGCCGCGCTACCATGCCCGCTCCGTGGCGATGCGCCTTGCCCAGCAGTGCAACGCCGTGGTAGTGCTGGGCAGCGCAACGCCGGACATCGCCGTCTACCACCGCGCCGCCAGCCCCACTTCATCAGGGAGGCTGAAGCTCCTGGAGTTGCCCCGGCGCATCGCCATAGACGCCGCCGCTCCGACCTCGTTGGGGCGTCTCCTGGCGGAGGCCCACCTTGTAGACATGCGAAAGGAGCTAAAAGAAGGCAACCGAAGCATATTCAGCCGTTCTCTTCAGGACGCCCTACGACAGACGGTGGCGGCACAGAAGCAAGCCATCCTCTTCATCAATCGCAGGGGCGATTCCGGCATCGTCCAGTGCAGAGACTGCGGCCATACCGTGCGCTGTGCTAGCTGCGACGTGCCCCTTACCTACCACTCCGATGTTGGTCGCCTGGTATGTCACCAGTGCAACCGTCGCAGGAGGCCCTACCAGCACTGCCCCCGCTGCCAGAGCTCTCGCTTCCGGCAGCTCGGTCTGGGCACACAGCGGGTCGTTGCCGAGTTGGAAGCGTTGCTACCCGGCATAGCCGTCCTCCGCTGGGACAGGGATATCGCCGCCGAAACCGACCCCAGCGACGGCGTGCTGGAGCGCTTCGCCCGTGGAGAGGCCCAAGTGCTGGTGGGCACGCAGATGGTCGCCAAGGGCCTGCACGTGCCCGCCGTCACCCTTGTCGGCGTCATCCTGGCCGATGTCGGCCTGCACCTGCCCGACTTCCGCTCCAGCGAGCGCGTCTTCCAACTCCTGTGCCAGGTGGCCGGCCGCGCTGGCAGGGGAGAAGATGCGGGCCAGGCCATCGTGCAGACGTACCGGCCAGACCATTACGCCGTGGCGTTGGGCGCGCGCCAGGACTACGCAGGGTTCTACCGCAACGAGATCGCCTTCCGCCGCCGCCAGAACATGCCGCCCTTCAGCCGCCTCATCCGCCTGGCCTACGCCCACACGAATGAGGCCCTGGCCGAACGCGAGGCCACCCGCATGGGACGCACCCTCCAACACCAGCGTCTCACCCAGGGGCTGACCGAGGTGGAGGTCATGGGGCCGGCCCCCGCCTATCCTCTGAAGGTGCGCGGGAAGTATCGCTGGCGACTCATCCTGCGCGGGCCTGACCCCCGTCTGCTCCTTGACAAGGCAGACCTGCCCGACGGCTGGGTGGTAGATGTTGACCCCGTCAGCCTTTTGTGATCCCCCCTTTGCACACGCTAAACAGACATCCCCATCGTCCCGACGACTCGGGACGATGGGGATGTCTGTTTAGGGAATAGGAAAGACCTGACCCCTTAATGATTAGTGACGGCGGCGCTTTTGGGCAGACATCCTCTTATTGCCGCTGAGCTTATCTCGCTTGTTGATCCGGGCGACAAACTCCGCCGTAGTCTCCTCTTTTTTCTTGGGTTTCATGTGCGCACTCTCCTCGGATGGTACTTGTGGTTGAAGTGAAGTCGTGCTTTGGCGCCTTCGGCAAATGGTTGGGCAGAAAGACCGGAAATCAAACAGCCTTGGCCTTTTTCTTCTCCAGGGGCAATGCCTGAAGGACAGTTATCGCTTGTCCCTGGACCTCCTGGGCATTGGCGCCCTCAACGGCGGCCTGAGCTTCCTTCCAATCCGGCATCTCCACATAAGCGTATCTACGGGTATCTTGGTTGGTGTACTGGCTCCGCCTTCTTGAGGGGCTTATGGGCGAATGAGGAGTACCCACTAACGTCACTTGAGCGACCTGCCCATATTGGGCAAAAAAATCCTTCAAGTCGCCTTCACTGATCTCTTGGGGGAGATTTCCTACAAAGATGTTCACGGGGCAGGCTCCTTTGCTAGAGGATGGGGGCACAGGTGCTGCACAAACGCTGTTTCAGACACCTACGCCCCCCATCCTTCTATTGTGGGCCGACTCCTGGATAGGACTCCTTAATAACGGCTGCTTCGGCCACCGCTGCCACCGCCACCGCCCCTGCGGTCTCCGCCATACCCGCCACCACCGCCGCCGCCGCCACCGCCGAACCCGCCGCCCGCAGGCCGGGGCTTGGCTTCATTCACGGTAATGGCGCGGCCACGAAGCTCTTTGCCGTTCAACGCGGTGATTGCCGCCTGGGCTTCAGACGCCGTGGGCATCTCCACAAAACCAAACCCCTTGGGGCGGTCGGTGTCCCTGTCGCGGATAAGGGTGACTTCAGCCACCTTGCCATGCGCTTCAAAAGCCTGACGCAGGTCCTGGTCCGTCACCTCATACGCGAAGTTGCCTACATAGATCCTCATGATGCTAATCCCTTCTTTGTTGTGCGGCTGGTAGCCGCATTGTTGGAACCAAACCACGGAAACACGCGAACGCTGTCTCCCTTGGCCTGGCTGTTTATCTGCTCGCGCCGACAGCAGCGCGCTGCTGCTGGAAGCAATCACTGCAATAGACCGGTCGGTCGCCCCGTGGTTTGAACGGAACAGTCGTATCTTTTCCGCACTGGGCGCACACTACCGGATGCATTTCCGGCGATACGCGAGTGCTGCCATTACCTTGCGCAGTGCGCCGGTTTTGGCGGCAACTCGTGCAACGCTTAGGCTCATTGGTAAAGCCCTTCAGCGCATGAAACGACTGGTCTTCAGCAGTGAACGTAAATGGTTGTCCACATTCCTGACACGCCAGAATCTTGTCTTCGTAAGACATCAGTAAACTCCTTTCCCTGTAGAGTTGGCGAGGGGTCGAGTCGCTGACGCCGAAGACGCTTCAGAGCAACTGGAGAGCTTGCTGGGGACGCCGCTAGGGGGTCCGAAGGGCTGCAGGGGCAGCTAGAGCAAATCGGAGGTGAGACGCGATACAAGGCCACTCCCGCTAGTATACCATAACCGGCTGCAATGCGCATCGTTAGTTTTGCAGGGTAGTTCTGTTTGCTTCGGGATGCTCTATTGTCGTCTAAACGGAGCGACATCAAGCGCACCCTTCAGAGCCTGCCCTGAGTGAAGCCGAAGGGGTGCGGTACCGTCAACCCCAAGCAAACAAACCTGTCATCCTCCCCTAACGCCTAATTGCCTAACTCCTATGCACCTGCTATCCTCTGGACTGGATTTGGCTCTAGCAGTATAGGAAGGTACAGATGCAGGTAGCAGACGGCGTCTTTCAGTTCAAAGTCCCCATGCCCATGAACCCCGCCATTCCCGATGGGGGGCTCCGCTACACCCTCGTCTATGCGGTCAAGACCCCCCAAGGCTGGGTGATTATTGACGCAGGACTCAACACCGACGATGGCTTCAACGCCTTCACCGGCTTTCTTAAAGAGGCTGGCATCAATCCCCACGACGTCCGCCTTGTCTTCATCACCCACGGCCATGCAGACCACGCCGGCCTTGCCAATCGCTTCAAGGAATACACCGGCGCCCCACTGGCAATCCACCGGTTGGACGCCGGCCCCAACCAGAACCCTATGGGCCAGCGCGATCCTGCCGTAGTAGAAAAACTGATGCTCCAGTACGGCGTCCCTCTAGAAGAATTCCGACAGGGCTTTATTCACCGACCCCATGGCGCCGGCGGCCAGGGCAACCAGGCGCGGGACATGGCCGCCTGGCAAAGCCCAACACCACAGGTAGACAACCTCCTTGAAGGCGGCGAGGAACTGCTGCCAGGCTCCGAGCTTTGGACCATCTGGACGCCGGGCCATTCCGCCGGACACCTCTGCGTCCATGACCGTCGCCGCAAGGTGCTGTTCACCGGCGACCATCTGCTCCCCATCATCACCCCCCACGTCAACCTGTTCCCCGGCGATGAAGGCGACCCCCTCGGTTCCTTTATTCAGGGGCATCAAGACCTGCGGAAACTGGACGCCGCCATCGGCTTCCCCGCCCACGAGTTCACCATTCGTGACCTCAAACAGCGCATTGACGAGATCATCATCCACCACAGGGAGCGCATGGACGAGATGCTCGCCACCTTGGAGGACGGCCCCAAGACGGCGTGGCAGGTAGCTGCCAACATCAAGTGGAACGTCGCCCCCTGGCCGGAGTTGAACTCCTGGACCCGCCGCGCCGCCATGATGGAAACCCTCTCCCACCTGCAGCACATGCTGCTCAAAGGCGAACTCGTCAAGAACGAGACCGAGTCCCTGGTCACCTTCGCCAAACGGTAAGCAGAAGACCGCGCCGCCCTCGGCTATCCCGTCGTACAGACAAAGATAGGCGACACGTGGCCTCCTGAATGCGGGCAACGTGCCGCTTGGAAAAGCCTGGCGGGAAAGTCCGCAAGGAGAACTATGGTACGACTACCTCTGGAAGGCGTGCGGGTTGTGGAATCCACCTACGTCTTTGCCTTCCCCTACGCTGCGGCCTTGCTTACCGATTGGGGCGCTGAGGTCATCAAAGTTGAAGGGCCTGCGCACATTGACACGACCCGTGGCGGCGACTGGGCGCCCGCCTATCCCGATGCCAACCCCGGACCGGACCCGTGGAACCGCGCCGCCAACTTCCACCAGCTCAACCGGGGGAAAAAGTCGCTGACCCTGGACCTGAGCAAAAAGGAAGGGCGGGACGTGCTGGTAGACCTGTTGAAGGTCACCGACGTGTTCATGGAAAACTACACACCGCGAGTCATGCGGAACTGGGGCCTGGACTATCCCAACCTGAAAAAGATCAAGCCGGACATCATCATGGCCTCCAACACCGGCTTCGGCCACGGGAACGGCCCGTACTCCTCCTACGGCGCACAGGCGACAACCCAGGAGTCCACCCATGGACACTGCCATGTCACCGGCTACTTGGGCGGCATGCCCTCCAAGGCGGGGGCGTCTTTTGTGGACTTCCTGGCGTGCTGGTCGGGCCTCCTATCCATTGCAACCGCGTTGCGCCACCGCAACCGGACGGGCAAGGGGCAATGGATAGACATCGGCATGTACCAGCTTGGCTGCTACCTCACCGGCGAGTATGTGCTGGACTACGAAGCCAACGGCAGACTGGGCGGGCGCATGGGCAACCGCCATCCCTGGCGGGTGCAGGGATGCTATCCCTGCGCGGGCGACGACCAGTGGTGCGTAGTCTCGGTTGGCGACGACGAAGAGTGGGCGGCGCTACGCAAGGTCATTGGCAAGCCCGAACTGCTGCTGGACAGTCGTTTCGCAACCCTGATCAGCCGCCTTCACCATCATGACGCACTTGATGAGATCATCGCCTCCTGGACCAAAGAACGGGACAAGTTCGCCGTAATGGAGGCGCTGCAAGGCGCTGGCATACCCGCAGGGCCGGTGAACGATCCCAAGGACTTCAGCGTTGATCCCAACCACTGGACACGGGGCTTCCTAGAAAAGGTGGACTTCCCTTTAGAAGCGGGCACCGGCCGGCGCGTGCTCATGGGGTTGCCTTACCGGTTGAGCAAGACGCCCATGCGCATCAAAGGCCCCGCGCCGCGCCTGGGCGACGCCAACCAGGAGCTTATCCAGGGCGTCTTGGGCTACGGCGATGAGGAGTACCGGGAGTTGCAGCAGCTTGGCATCGTCGCAAACCGTCCCGCCAGGCCGGGGCGTTCCCCTAGCAAAAGCGTGGACGATCTGGTGAAGGAAGGCCGTCTTAAGTACCGCGACCCCCTGTATAAAGACAGGCTCGGCATAGAAGCCCATGACCCATTTCATTGAGCCAATGCACCTGCGCCTTGACGGGCATAACGGCGTCCCGTAGGCTTAGAGCGTACAC
>JGI1356J14229_10000390_pt1 | contig 44046 bp, 50 predicted proteins | sample Subgrocontami58m_FD_14229 | JGI IMG/M metagenome (IMG submission 14229) | reverse complement strand
TTGCCGACAAACTGATTGAAAAAGGACAGGGCTTTGCCGTAGCGCGCAATCTGGACAAATTCCACAATCTGAACCCAGCCATTGCCGACAAACTGATTGAAGAAGGATGGGGCGATGCCGTAGCGAACAATCTGGACAAATTCTCGGGTTTAACAAAAGATCGGCCGCTTGGCGGGCGTTTGCTGGAATCATTGGCAATAGGCGGTAACCGATTTGATGACTTGATTAGAGTAAATAACGCGTATCAACCTCCGCTGGATCGCCTGATCAATAAAACCGCTGAGATTTTTGGCGATTTCGCGACCGCGGAGAATTATCGCCTGATTAAGGAACTCAATGCCGGCGGTATTCCCGCGGAAGCCGGAGAATTGGGAGTTCGGTCCGGCGGAGAAAAAGGAATGAGCGAGCTTTCCCGAAAATTGGAATCGTTCCGTACCGAAATGATTAGGGAGGATTTTGACCCCGAGGTTCTGCTTAAATCCCCGGCGTTACTTAATTTATTTAAAAACATCGTCCGTTTTGACAGTAGTCAGTGGGGAGGACATGAAGAAGAGGACCTTAAACAATCGGTCAAGACTTTTATCCGCCTGCGAAAATCCGGCGAACTTGACCCTCTCAAGCCGGAATATCTTCCCGGGAAAGCCGATATTTTACGAGTTGACGAAGAAGCGCAGAAAGCTTTTCAATACAGCGAGCCGTTTTTGAACCGTTACGGACTGCTCTTGCGTTCCATCCAGTCGGCGGAACGGGCGGTGGACGAGAAAAACCCCAAGCTTTTTTCCAAGCTCACCTCCGAAATCACCGCCAAACTCCAACCGATTATCAGCGATCTGGAAGCCAAATCGGCCGCCGCTCCCAATCCGAAGGCCAAGGAGGCGATGGCTCAAAAGATCGCCGATCTAAAATCGTTGGACTTACGGAGCATCAAAAGTTTTCAGAAGAATTTTTCGACGCTGGCAGATTTCAAAGAACTCCACGAAGATCTGCGCCAAGTCCTCTTTTCCTACGCGCTGAAAAAGAATCCGGATTGGCGGAGAGAAAACTTCAACCGCTACGCCCCCCAGCCGGCCGTCGACCAGATTACCCGGGTCTTGGATTTTGTGGACCATATCGTGAACCAGGAAACTTTTGACCGGTATTTTACCGATCCGCGAGCGGCCAAAAAGTTTCGCGAGCTGATCAACATTCGCGCTCTCGAAGAAGAGTTGTCGCGAGCCCAAAACCAAGCTACCAAAGGCGCTATTCCTTTCGAATTTATTCCTACCCGCGGCCTTTTAACGGAACTGTCCGGACATATTGCCGATGCTTGCTGGGCCTCCAAATACAAGAGCATTCTGAAGGAATTTCCCAATTTTACCCCCGTGATAATGGTCCAAAATCCAGACAACAAACATCGGCGTTTGGCCGGAGCGGCTTTTTTGATCGAGGCGGAAAGCGAGTCAGGAGAGCCGTTGTTGATCGCGCGCGGCTTGAATCCCCAGGAAAACGTGATCAACAATCTTTCCGTACAGGATTTTTATGAGAAATTTATGAGTTTTGCCGGCCAGATTGCCGAGAAATCCGCTCGAAAGTTGGCGGTAGTGATTGACGACCATAGCGGAGGATCAAGCACTAATCGCCCGGTATTGTTCAATTTTTTATCCCAAAAAGCGCGGTCTTTGAAGAAAATTCCCTTAAGCGAGAAATCAAAAACTCGATTCAACGGCTACGACATTACCAGAGATGTGTTTTTGGCGGAATAACCGCCAAATCCAAAAGTTCTAAGGTCGTGAGATTCGCGCGCGCGTCCCTCGATGCGCCTTTTTTTGTCGTCTTATCGCGTGACTTTTCGATTTGCCGAAAAGTCTCATATGTATCTGAACTTATGCACCCATCCCGTCATCTTACGAGGTGAAACCTCGTAAGATGAAACCAGATAATTATGAATACTTGGAGATATTGACTATCATCCCTCCCATAGTCATAAAAACAGCCAGAGTGGTTCCCCCGTAGCTTATTAACGGTAAAGGCACGCCGGTTAAAGGGATAATGCCGGAAATGGCGGCAATATTTATAAAAACTTGAATACCGATAATTGAGGCAAATCCGACCAGCAATAATTTACCGAACTTATCTTTTATTTTCCTGGCTAAAAATAAAATTTTTAAAACCAACGCCGCGAAGATCGCGATCAAGGCGAGCGAGCCGATAAACCCGAACTCCTCCGCTATGACCGCGAAAATCGAATCCCCGATCGGCTCGGGTAAATACTGGATTTTTGTGGTTGATTGTCCAAAGCCGACTCCGGTCAGCCCGCCCGAACCAATGGCAATCAGCGCCTGATTAATGTGGTAGCCGCCGGCTAAAGGATTCGCGTCCGGTTGTAAAAAATTACTTACTCTTTCCAACCGATAGGGCGTGAGATAAACGAGCAGTGCGACTACGGCTATTCCGGCCGACCCGACCGCCGCGATGTATCTTAACTTGGCGCCGCTGACAAAATAAATAATAAGAGCGCTGGCAACAATGATCACTACGGTCGTAGTGGCCGGCTGTTTAAATAAGATTCCCGCGATAATTGCCAGTACTATAAACAAAGGTACAAACCCTTTATAAAAACTTTGGTGCCGCTCCCCTTGCCGCGCCAGCCAAGCCGCCAGATATAAAACAAAGGTTATTTTTAAAAGCTCCGCCGGCTGGAAAGTAATCGGTCCTATTTGCACCCAGCGCTCGGCGCCTCCGGCTTTAAATCCCAGAGGGGTAAAAACCAAAACGAGAGCGGCAATGCTTAAAATCAATAAAAAAACCGCTATTTTTTCATAACGGCGGTAGTGAATTTTGTAGGCCGCGAAAAATCCTATTAACCCCACGCTCAATCCGTAAAGCATCTGGTGCTTTAAATAATAAAGACTGTCGTTAAATTTAGTCTGACCAAGATGAGAGGAAGCGCTCGCGAGCGTAACAAGGCCGAAAATTACCAAAAACGCGAAGCAGAAAAGAATAAGATAATCCGGCTTGTGGGCCATTATGATTTTTTAAGAATGCCGCCGGCGTAGTTTCCGGTTGTCCGCCGATCTTTTACTGAAAGTTTGCCGTTTACAAAAACGTGCTCGATTTTTACCGCGCCCGATTGGACCGAAATGAGATTCAGATCAGCGATGTTATCTTCCGCTATCAGACCGCGATTTTTCAATCCGAATTTTTTCGCCGGAACGGAAGTGATTTTTCCAATGGCTTGCGGCAGACTCAGCATTTTCCCCCGAAGCACGGTTTCCAAAAATTTCGGAAAAGTATTATAAAAACGCTCGTGCTTAATAATTTTGGTCCGCCAGTTGGCGGAGTCGGGCAGGCTGGCGCCGTTGGAAGCAATAAGCGACTGATCCCGTTCTAAATTCCGCATTAGAAAATCGAGATTGATGTTGCGGTAAAAAATTGTCGCTCGAAGGCTGGTTAAATCCATTAGTTTCAAAAGCGCCTCAGGAACGCTTAATTCTTGATTAGCGGCAAATTCGGTCAAAGTTTTCCCCAGTAAATATTCACGATTGGTCGCTTGCGCGATCCTTATATCGTCGCCATTGAGGCGGCTAAGTTCTTGCGCGATCCTCTCGCGAGTGTCGGGATTATTGATGTACGACTGCATAATTTCCAAATTGCCGATTTGCGCCCATGCGGGTAATAATGTGTAAATCGGAATCACGCTTTCGTCAAAAGGATAACTGTCAAAATGGATATCAACCGTGCTGGCGACGTTGTGAATATACTCAACTGCTTTGCGATAATCATGTTCAAAACCGATGATCGGCTTAAAGTGGCTGATGATTGTTTTAACGCCGGTTTCCATGGCTATTTTCACCGTTTCGGCGACAGAAGCCAGTAATCCTTCTTTATCGTCGCGAAGATGCGTGGCATAAACGCCGTTATTTTCCGCTACCACACTGACCAATTCTTTAATTTCAGAATATGGCACGCGCTTGGCGTGCGCGTAACCAAGGCCGGTGGATAAACCAAAAGCGCCTTCGTCCATGGAATCGCGAATCAGTTTTTTAAAATTGATTAACTCCGGAACGGTCAGATCCCGAAAATCTTCGCCGATCAATGCCCGGCGAACGGTGGAATGTCCAACTAGAGTTCCAAAGTTGACTCCCAAATTCAAGCGGCTCAAGACTTTAAAAAACTCCCCCATCGAATGCCAGTTAATATTGACCTGGCTGATGTCAGTCCACTTCCGAATGGAATCCAGCGTTCCATAAATAAGCGGCGCCAGAGACGAACCGCAAAGGCCGCCGAAAATAGTGGTTACGCCCTGGGTCAAAAAATCCTGCTGGGCCGGGTTGGTAAAAAGGGACAAGTGGTGATCGGAATCGGTATTAACGTCAATGAATCCCGGCGTAAGATACAAACCCAAACCGTCAATCACCGAATCAGCTTTTTTCTGGGGAAATTTGCCGATAGCGGCAATTTTATTATCTTTCAACAAAACATCAGCCGCGAACGGTTCCCGAATGCCCGAACCGTCAACAATCTTTGCGCTTTTAATTAAGACCATAAGGATGAGAGCTTTCTTAAATTATATCATATCGCTATTGAAGCGAAACGGGTAAAGCATCTCCGCTCTGATGTGCGTCAGAAATGACAAATGATAAAGTATAAATGACAAAACAAGCACGAAATCTAAAATTCTTTGAATAAAAAATCCCCGAGATATCTTTCGAGACCTCGGGGACTGGCGGAACCGCCAGTGAGTGCGCGCTATACATCCTCGAAGCCGCGCTACTTCTTCAGGAACACCCCACGTTGGGGATTAATTTTGGCGCGAGCGAGAGGGATCACACCTCCATCTTCGAGCCGAAGCTCGGGCTCTAGTATTTGAGCTACGCTCGCGCGGGAAGAACAAATTTTGCCAAGCTGCCGTTTCGGTCTTAAACGACGTACGCGGTATCCTTACTGACAATCTAAGAGTTTAATTTAGATCATCAGCCGCCTAGCGAATATTTTGAGAGGCCAAGACGTGGGCTTACTTAAGGCTTCCTCTTGAGTAAGCCTTAGCCGTCCGTAGACGACCACAAATCTCATAGATTCGCGAAGGTTCCCCTTCGGATAGGAAGCGCCCGCGCAAGAGCGACGGGCAAATTCGTCACACACGCCTTGGCCCCGGGAAACCCATGCGAATTTTCGTACAGGTTTCTCGGAGCCAGACCCCAACTTTTCAATAGTGCAATTGTAATGCACTTATAAAGATTTGTCAAGCCCACGCATTGCAATTGTATGAGCATAACCTAGTCTATCTTACGATCGTTTAATAGACTAGGAACAAAAAAGGGAGGAGGACAAAATCAAAAAAACCGCCCGGCAAGCCAAGGCGGTTTAGAACCATCCAATTAAATAATCTTCGGCAACGTGCGCCACCAAGCAAAGCGACCAAATCCATACCACTGTATTAAGCCTCACAGCTTTTATGTCAATGCTTTTCTTATAAACTTTAGCCTCCCAGAACAGTTCGACCAATCGCCAAGTCGTATTCCAAATTATTAAAGCCGCGATTAATGCCACCAAAGGATGCGCCGGCCGGCTATACTCTTTTTCCTGTCCGAAAAACATAACGATATGATCCGCATCTATTAAAAGCGAGACCAGTCCGCTAAGAGGGGCAATTACCAGCGATTCGTAAAGATTTTTTTTATTGAGGGGAGCAAATAAACGCATCCAACCAAGATAAAATAAAACGGAAATTATGTAGCCGACGGAGAAATGCGAAAAAACCGCCTTTACCGTCCATTGCAAATCAAAATCTTCCGGCAGCGTCAAAAAAACAAGAAGATCCTCCATCTGGATCACCCCCAATCATCGAAAATTCGAGGTACTAAAACTTATTCTACAGATAATGGCTTAAAAAGAAAATAGCCAAACCAAGACCGCTGAAAATAACCGAAATAATCCAAAAACGCATCGTTACTTTTGTTTCCGGCCATCCCAAAGCTTCAAAGTGATGATGGATCGGCGCGGAAAGAAAAACCTTTTTGCCGCGGAATTTACGGCTTAATACCTGAATAATCACCGAAACAGATTCTAAAACCAGGATTGAAGCAAAAAACGGCAAGAAAAGCGTAGTGTTGGTAAGCATGGCGATCACTCCCATAGTAATGCCAAGCGACATAGAGCCGGTATCTCCCATGAAAAATCTGGCCGGATAAATGTTAAACCATAAAAACGCCAAAAGCGCGCCGATGGTCACTCCTCCAAAAGCTGCCAGGTCATAACGGCCGATGGCAAAGGCTACGACAGTAAGAGCGCAGAAAGCAAAAAGCAAAACTCCGCCGGCCAAACCATCTAAACCGTCAGTTTCGTTTGCCGAAAAAGCGCTCGCAACAATTATGAAAATGAAAATCGGGATATACCACAAACCTATCTGAATATTTCCGATAAAAGGCACGGACAAAACGTCCCATCCCAGCCGATAATAAAACCAGAGCGCGCCGACTAAAGCCAATAACAAATAAACCACCAGCTTTTGACTCATTCGCAAACCGCCGCCGTGAGGCCCAATTTTAAAAACACCCAAAAGATCGTCGGCTAACCCCAAAAGCGCCGCCACTAACATGGCCGCGATCGGCAAATAAGTCTGGGCGCGATCCACGAAATTCAGATACGTCCAGGCGCCATCAAATAACAAATCAAGAATTAAAAGAATTAAAGCCAATCCCAAAACGGTAAGCCAGATAATTACCCCTCCCATAGTGGGAGTGCCGGCTTTTTTGGCGTGCAGTTGGGAAAAAATCGGAGCCGAAGCGCTGGCTCTGATTTGTTTATGAAGATGGAATTTTTCTAACAGCCGGGCGATAAACGGCGTTAAAGCAAAAGCCACCAAAAAAGCGACAAGAGAAAGACCGATTACACGAACTGCTTGGAGGACAATCATAATATAAATTTAGAATTTCTAATTTCTAATTATTCTAACTTCTAAAGTTAGTTACTCGTGAACCAATTGTAAAGTATTCTTGTATCATTAGCCCTATCTTCACTGCCCAGCACTATTATCAAAAGCGGTCGGCCGTCGTTATTAAACAATGATATCAAATTTCCGTTTGCCTCATCAATGAAGCCGGTCTTGCCACCGATGAAATCAGGTCTGCCGGCAAACGGATGAATGTTCCCCTCTTTTTCCTGAGTGATTCTGAAAATTTCCGGATGCCGATAATAGATGTGCGCCACCAATTTTTCCAAATCCTCCAAAGTGGCCTGATTAAGAGAAGAGAGGCCGCTGGGGTCAAAAAATCTGGTGTGCTGCATTTTCAAATCCGCCGCCTTTTGGTTCATCAGTTCTAAAAATCTGTTTTCTCCAAGAAATTCCGCCAGGGCCGCCGCCGCGTCGTTGCTCGAAACTTTCAGCAAGGCGCTGACCAAATCAGTAAAGCTATACGCTCCGCCGACGCTAAAATTTCCGGCCGCGCTTTCGGTGGCAATCGCTCTTTCGCTCATTGTTATTTTTGTATCCTTCCCGATATTCTCCCATGACACTATTGCCGTCATTAATTTTGTAAGCGAGGCCATCGGCCATTGCTGATCGCCGTTGACAAGCAACGCCGGTTCAAAAGCGAACCAATCTTTCACCAAAACGGCGGTGGCGGTAATGCCCGAGGGCGAAACTTGCCGGATGGCAAATTCCTCCGCCGTGGCCGTGGTTTTTACAATAGCCAACAAACTGGTTATTTCCGGCTTTTGTTCCCAGACAATCTCTTCCGGGCTTTCTCGGCTCACCCCGCCAAGGAGAACCGAAAATAAAACTATCAGAGCGAAAAATAAATTATTTAGGTTGTTCCGCATCGGGTGTTCCAGGATTTCTCATTTTTTCTATTAGAGTCTTGAATTTTTCGTATTCCGGCAGATTGCTTGCTTCCGAAATACCGACGTGTCTCAAAAAATCCAGACTGGGGCTGTAAAGAAAAACGTTGCCTCGTTTGGGATCGGGAGCGCGCTCCACCAAGCCCCGAATTAAAAGATTTCTTAAAGTAAAACTGGAATTCACTCCCCGGATATATTCCAGTTCCGCCCGGCTAAGTGGGCCGGCATAAGCGACGATGGATAGGGTTTCAAGCGCCGCGGGAGTCAAGTTCTCATGAAGCTCTTCCTTAATCACCGCTTCCAGCAAATTGGCAAAATCCGGTTTAGTGGTTAATTGAATTTTTTCTCCGTCCCGGATCAAGAAAAGACCGCGGTTTTCATTTCGCAATTCTTCTCCCAGCGCATTGGCCGCGGCTTTAATTTCTTCTTCCGTAGCTTGCAAGGTTTTGGCAATCTTTTTAAAATCCATCGGCTCGCCGTAAATAAAAAACAGGGCTTCCAATCTCGCTACTAAATTTGATTGTTTTGATTCCGCCATGTTTTTAAATACTAAATCCCACAAAAGTTATAAACTATAAACCAAAGACTAAAAAAAATAGGTTTTAAATTTTAGGTTTTTAATTTTTGGTTTATTGTTTTTCTATCATTATTTCTCCAAATTGCTCCTGCTGTTCCACGGCAATAATTCGGTCTTTCAATAAATGAAGCACCGCCAAGAATAAAACAATGGCTTCGCCGCGGGATTTTTCTTTAACCAGATTTTTCAAGCTATGCCGGCTTGCTTCTTTAAACCTATTAAACAATTCTTCTATCTTTTGTTCAATAGTGAAAATGGCTTTTCTAATGGTTTGAGTTTCCGGCAAAAAGGCCTGAAGGGCGGCCGCCAAATTTCTCACTGCTCGCGTAAGATCATCTGCCCGCAAACCGGACGGCGGATAGAAGACCTGCCTGCCGGCAGGCAGGCTGCTCTGACCACCCAAGGAAAAGAAGAGCGGTCGGCCATAAGCGACTCTATTTTTATCCCACAATTTTCGGACATGTTCGCCGGCAAGCTTAAACTCGCGGTAGATTTTTAACCGGCCTTCCAAATCATGTATTTCTTCCTCTTCTTCTTTCGATAATTCCAACATCGGCAGAAGAGCTTTGGATTTTATCAGCACTAATTTCGCCGCCACCACCAAAAAATCGGCTAGAATGGCGGGGGCGCTCTGCTGGCCAAGCTCCTTCACGTAATTCAAAAAGTCGGCGGTAACTTCCGCCAAGCTGATTTGGGTAACTTCTAAATGTTTTTCTTCTATTAACTGGAGAAGCTTGTCCAGCGGTCCGGCGAATTGTTGAGTTTTAACTTGATACATAATAAATTTCTAATTACCTAATTAATCTAATTTCTAATCAATGCCCAATTTTAAAAATGCCTAATGTCTAATTGCTAATTTTTAAATTTGGACATTTTGTCATTGGGATTTGATTAGGTCAATTAGAAATTAGGAATTAGTCATTCTGATAACAATGCTTCTCGCGTGTAGATATTCGACGGGTTCCAGAGCATCCAACCGCCATTAAGTTCCGGATGCGCGGCGGCGGCGGCATCCCAGGCATCAATTTGCGCCCGGACTTTTGCGGCATCATAATCAGCCCCTAAATCGAAATCCTGGAACCAGGGACGGAGTTTGGCAAGCGGCCGGTTTATCCCCTGCTCTGATTGCCAATTTTGATAAGCCGTTAAGCGAGTGACCGCCCGATCTAATGAATACTTAACCACTTCGTAGGGATGTTCGGCAGGTTTTTCATAACCGATAAATCCCTTGAAATAATGAGAGGGATAAACCATCGGCGCGATAAAATCGAAATACGGCAAAGCGTATTCCAGGTGCTGGCCGATGCCCAAACCGTCGGTGTTGACTGTAACCAAACCGAAAAGATCCGCGGAAATCGTTTTATCCCATAATTGGTCGCGCAAATATTTGAAGAAATCGCGGACAACATTAATCTTCAGTTTTTTCTCATCCCAAAAAGGATGTTTAATATCATTCAGATCGCCATCGGAAGCAAATCGGATATAATCAAAATTCGCCTCATCAACGCCGCGATCCAAAACCTCCCGCGCGATAGCGATATTATAATCCCAAACTGCTTGGGAAGCGGTATCAAGCCACATCAAACCCTTGTAGTCTTTCCAAATCTCACCGGTGGAGCTGCTCATCAACGCCAGCTCCGGCCGCGCGAGCGGCAGACGTTGATCCTGAAAAACCGCGATTCTCGCGATAACGTAAATATTCTCATCGTGCAGTTTTTTTATTAAAGCGTTAAGTCGAGGTATGCGCATTTCAATCGCGTTATATTTTTTCGGCAATTCCAGTTCGGTGTTGTAAACGACATAACCGCTGTAATCTTTAATGTCAATAACTATCGCGTTCAGCTCAGTTTTTTTAATTAAACTGATTAAATAAGCGAGTTTTTTTTCACTGGCGGCGGACCAACTGGTCGCGTAAACCGCTTTTATGACAGCCGGCGGATTGGGAAGTGGCTTTTGGGGCTCAATGTCGGGCTCCGTTTTTACTACTCCGGCCGTATCGGCAACCGCTTTATCTTTTATGATGTCAATGACATTGGCCTTTTGCAACGCTAAAAAAAGAAGCGCGCTTATAAAAACGGCCAACGGCAAACTAAGTAATCGCAGAAATCTCATCTGTTTATTTTACCCCACTTTTGGCTTTTATGTTAATTTTTTGCCGATAATAGCCGATTACGACATTCCAACATTCTGCAGAATGTTGGAATGTCGTGAAAAAAGCGCTGTTTTTATGCTACACTGGGTATATTAACTCATATGTCTCTTGCTATATATAGGAAATACCGTCCCAAAAGCTTTGAAGAACTTTTGGGACAAAAAGAAATTTCCGAAATTTTAAAAAACGCGGCGCGGCAAAACAAACTGGCGCATGCTTATTTATTTTATGGTCCGCGCGGGACAGGCAAAACCACAATCGCAAGACTTATAGCCAAAGTCGCTAACTGCGAGACTAGAAAAACCAATAAAGTATTTCAGCAAAAAGGAGAGCCGTGTAATGAATGTTCTCGATGTTTGGAAATTGACGCGGGGAGAGCTTTGGACGTTGTAGAAATAGATGCCGCGTCTAATCGCGGAATTGATGAAATCCGCAGCTTGAAAGAAGGCATCCGCCTCTCCCCTTCTTCGTACGATTATAAAATTTTTATCATTGATGAAGCGCACATGCTCACGCGCGAAGCTTTCCCCGCGCTTTTGAAAACTTTAGAGGAGCCGCCGGCGCACGCGATTTTAATTCTGGCGACCACCGAATATGAAAAAATTCCTCCGACAATCGTCTCCCGCTGCCAGCGCTTTCATTTCAAAAAAATCGGCATAGAGGAAATTATTAAAAAACTCCAAATCGTCGCCGCCGCTGAAAAAATGAAAACAACCGATGAAGCTTTGGAATTAATCGCCGCTTCCGCCGAAGGAAGTTTGCGCGACGCCGAATCATTATTGGATCAAATTTCTTCTTTGGCGGGAAAAGTTGAGGTGGCGGATGTCGAAAAAATTATCGGCAAAGTCGGCCACGCCAAAACCGCGGAATTTTCCGAGCTTCTTTTAAAATCAAATTTGAGCGGCGCTTTAAAATATCTTTCTGAATTAGACGGCGGCGGTTATAATCTTGTGGATTTTAATAAGGAGCTGATTCATTATTGGCGCCGAATTTTAAGTTTGAAATTTGATCCGAATTTAGAAGATTTATTTAAGCACGAACTTACGAAAAAAGAATTAGACACCCTAAAATCCCAAAGCCAATCAGTTAATCCGGAAAAGCATATCAATCTAGTAAAATCCCTAATCCGCGCTTACAGCGAAATGAGGTACTCGCCTTTCGCCATCGTGCCGCTCGAAATTGCCATTATTGAAAATTTGCAGGAGAAGTAAGATTGCCGCGGCTAAGGCCTCGCAATGACAATTTTGTCATTCTGTCCGACCCTTGTCGGACTCCGACTTCGGTCGGAGAGTGGAACGAAAGAACCTTACATTTAACTATGAAGATAGAAATAAAAATTATTCAAAAGGAAGACCCCTTAGTAAAAATGTGCGCGGCGGTTGTCCAGAAACATTCTTGGGGTTTGGATTATCCGGTGAAAGTAATTGATGAAATGCGCCATTCTGAATATCTTATTGCCGCTGTTGATGGTAAAAAATTGATTGGATGCGCGAGCATGGGACGCGGAGCAAGTCCGGATAAAATTGATAATGACAAATTGTGGTTTGGCAACGCTTTGATTTTGCAAAAATACCGGCGTTTTGGAATTTTTAAAAAGATGTATCAGAAATGCCTTACCTATATTAATAAAAAACCCGGGCCGGTTTTCGCCTGCACCGAAAATCTCATTATGGTTTCTTTTCTCCTGAAAAATGGCTGGAAATATTACCGCACCACCAAAGACGAATCCGGCGGAATTTGTTTAGTTTTTAAAAAATAAAAATGCCCGATCAAAAACAAACCAAGTGTTTTGACGCGCCTGCCTGCCGGAAGGCGGGTCAAAACACTTTTCTATGGGAAAGTATTCAAAAACTAAATATTTATTGAGTTCTTAGAGCGGGTAGTGTATGCTCTGACTAGCACTTACGGGAGGAGTAAAGATGAAATTCCAGCTGATTGGGAAAATCAAATTTTCTTCAGAAGTGATGGATTTTTCTGGAATAGCCAAATTATGCGAAGAATTTGACGCTAAGAATGCGAAAGAAGCCAACAAAATAGCTCAAAAAATTATTAAAAAACTAATCGATGCGCGCCCGAAAGTCGGAGATTGCGGATCGAGAGAGTTCCGTCTTTGTACGGTGGAATTACGGGAAATAAAACCGATTGCAAGAATTTCAGTATTTCTAAAAACTGTACCGCAACAGGACAAAATCGGTATTAAAAAACAAATGAGAATAAAGCAGCTCTAGTAAACTCAAGCTCCCGACAGGCATCGGGGGCTTTTTTGTTATAGGCAGTGCGTTGGCTGGAAGGTTAATTTTAACTTGCGGGTATTAAAAATTTACTGTAATATGAAATACATGATTAACATAAAAACTTTATCAAAAAACTTGTTGCCGACCATGCTGGCATTATTAACAGTCGCGGCTTTGATGTTGCCTGCCCTTTTCGCTGGCGCTCAACAGCAAAGAAAAATTGTCGTATTTTCTCCTGACGCGCTAAATGACGCCGCGCAAGACGAATTAATCGCTCATGTCGGCGGAGTAAAAATTAAAAATCTTGATTTGATTAACGCAAAGGTGGTTCTATTACCTTCTAAGGCCGCGGAAAGAGCGCTTACCCAACATCCGGCAGTCTTGAGAATTGACGAAGATATCGAAATGCACACTCTAGCCCAGACACTTCCTTGGGGTATTGATAGAATTGACGCGGAAATGGTTTGGCCCGCGGGTAATAATGCCGACGCAATCAAGGTAGCGATTATTGATACTGGAATCTCCGCTAGCCATCCAGATTTGGCTGCTAATGTTAAGGGTGGAGTCAATACAATAACTTCGAAGAAAGGATGGAATGATGATAACGGCCATGGATCACACGTCGCCGGCACAGTTGGCGCTTTGAATAATTCCGTTGGTGCAATCGGCGCGGCGCCATTAGTTGATCTTTACGCTGTTAAAGTCTTAAATCGTAATGGTTCAGGATTTGTTTCTGATATTATTGAGGGTATTCAATGGGCAGTGAATAACGGAATGCAGGTTGCCAACATGAGCTTTGGTGGACCATCTGGCGTCCAATCAATGCATGACGCGATTATTACCGCTTACAACGCAGGCTTGGTAATGGTGGCCGCGGCCGGTAATAGCGGAGGCGCGGTCGGTTATCCTGCCGCCTATCCGGAAGTCATCGCCGTTTCCGCGACTGATTCTAATAACAATTTAGCTTCTTTCTCGAGCCGCGGTCCGCAAGTTGATTTATCTGCCCCTGGAGTTTCTATCTACTCAACTTATAAAGGGACTGGCTACGCTACTCTTTCCGGCACTTCAATGGCTTCTCCGCATGTTGCCGGCTCTGCCGCTTTAGTTTTAAACACTCCCGTTGGACTTTATGACGCTGATTTAGATGGCGTTTGGGATCCGGCAGAAGTTCAGCAAAAGCTCCAAGACCGCGCGACCGATCTCGGCAATCTCGGATTTGACAATCTCTTCGGCTGGGGCTTAGTGAATGCCTACAGCGCGACACAACCGTAAACCTTTACGGATTTCCGAAAAATAGGTAATATAAATCGAGCACTAAGAAAGTGCTCGATTTATTTATCTTTCGGCTAGCTCAAGATAGTGAGCCTGTCGAACCATTCCGGGATCGTCTAACGGTAGGACGCTTGCCTTTGGAGCAAGAAATCGGGGTTCGATTCCCTGTCCCGGAACAGTATAAAAATTAAAAGCCCCCTCGGGGCTTAGGTTTTTAAATGCTCTCTGCTTTTACATGTAAAAGCGCTATCGCATGCGATAGCGCTGCTATGACGTGTCATAGCAGCTAGTACATCGGCTTGTTGATTATATGTAAAAAGTGCTACTATATTTTATAGCTCATTGATTTGAGGAGGTGCTTATGGCCAAACGAGTTGTTGTTGACAGAAAAGAGTTTGAACTTACCAATGCGGAAGCCAAGCAATATATCTTGGATCATATACTCGCCGCGAAGGGAGTTTATGTCGAGGTTGAAAGTTTTGCCCGGGTAGCCAAAGAGCAGGGATTAGAGGCGTCTCAATTCGGAGATTTAAAATGCCTCATAAACGAACTCATCAAGGAAGGTAAGTTGCGTATTGAATACGAATATTTCCATGCCGGTCCCGCGAGCGGATATTTTCCAGTTATCAAGAGGATTGGGTAGCTATCGGCTAATTCGTCGCACGAATTAGAGAATAGACTTTGAATAACGCATTGACTGCGTTATTCAAAGTCTATAATATGAAATAAGTTCTTTGGCCTTTAATTACAAAAAAAGGGGGTGCGATGAAAAACTCTGTTTTTTTATTCTGTGATGTTGGGAAGCCTTTTTGGGAAAATATGACGAAGTGGGGGGAATTGAAACAGCATGCTTCCTCATGCAAGAGATGCGCAAAAGCACAAAAGAAGGTGGATGCCCTTTTGGATAAGACGATGGAAAGCTTGAAGAAAATCATAGAAGGCATGCCCGATTGGCGAGAATCAGTTGGTGGAAGCGACTTTTAATTAGCTGGGTGACGTTCGTCAAAAACTAATGATAATAAGTAATCGCCAAAGCCGTGCGCTAAGGCGATTTTTTAATTAACGTAGGGACATGAAAAACTAAAAGCCCCGAGGGAGTTTAAGTTTTTAAGGCTCATTTTTCCCACATTCAATAATGTAAAGTATTGAATGTTAACTTGAGCGACTAGCGAAGATTTGATAAATTCCGCGATGTCGGGTTATAATCCCAATAGTTCTTGTCCTCCGGAGGAGGAGGATCCGCCTTCGGCGGAAAAATTTACGGAGCTTCTGTGAAAGCCCTCCTTCGCTAAAGCTTTGGAGGGCAATGGAGGTGGCAATGAAGACAGACGCGGAAAAGTTCTATACGGAACGAAAGCAGCTTTTACGATTCACTATTGATGCCTTGAATTATTTGCCGGCTCTACGGGAACTCTGGCGGAAAAATCTCGAATTCCATCCAAAAATGAAAATTCTTGATGTCGGCTGCGGCACCGGAGCTCTAACCAAAACGCTTTACGAGGTGAGCCGACAAATCCAAGTCACGCCAATAAAATTCTGCGCTTTTGATCTGACTCAGACTCTGCTTAACGAATTCCAGCGTTGGATTGTCAAAAAAAATCAGGCGGATGTCAATATTATCAAAGCGGATGTACGGAAAATAGAAGACGAGGCGCCGATTTATTGGAGAAATTTCGACCTGGTTTGCTCTTCCGGAGTCCTGGGATATCTTGAAGAACGGGAATTAAAAACCGCTCTTTGGAAAATCAGAACCCGCATCAAGGATGGGGGGCGGCTGATTGTGATGGAATCCCGGGAGCATTGGCTTAATCGGATATTGATTCAGAAACTATACAAGGCAAATCTTTACGGAAAAGAAAAGTTTGCCGATATGCTCCACCAGGCGGGATTTCGAAATATCCGTTACTGGCAATTCCCTAAGCTCTATTCTTACCTAAACCTTTGGGGCTACATCGCGGTTGCGGAAAAATAAAAAGATCGGTGCCAAAAGCGTGCTAACAACACGCTTTTTTTAATGGCTTTCTATAAATTTTCGATCCGTCAACTGGCCCCGCCAGCCGGCAGAGCGGAAAATTTATCTAGAAAACATTAACCCCTCACCTTTTGCGGGAATAATTTTGTATTAACAAAGTCAAAGCCGCAGGCGATGCACGCACGGCTATTTTTGTTTTCTAAATATCGTTTATCAAAAGGTGATGGGGTTTATTTGGCGTCAATTTGCTATAATTAATTTGTGATAAAAAAACTCGTGTCAATTCTTCTACTTTTTGGCAGTCTGACCTTTCTTGTCTTTGCCGAAAACATCCTTCCGCCGGAATTGAATCGCGCCCTTTTCTTCGGTATTAAAGGAGAGGATGCTTCTTCTCTGCAGGCCTATTTAGCTCAAGATAAAACAATCTATCCCGAAGGACTGGTAACGGGATTTTTTGGCCGACTTACAGAGGCGGCAGTAAAAAGATTTCAGACGAAGTATGGTATTGAATCAGTTGGCATAGTTGGTCCCATAACCCGCGCGAAATTGAAAGAGCTGCGCCAGCAAGTCCAAGCTCCGTCCCCCGCTCCGGCGCCTGAGCCAATCTCATCCGAACCGACCCCGTCCCCCACCCCAGTACCCGCAACGCCACCGGCAAATCCGGCCGATTTAATCAAAACCGGCACCGGAATCGTTGATAACAACCAATTTCTCAAAATAGGACCGTTGGATTTTTATTACACGGGCAGTTACGGATACGCGGGGCGCGGCTACCTAATGCCGGGCGCCATAGCCGGCGCGATAGCGAATATTACGAAAGCGGACAACTCTCCCTGCGAAGATATTCCGATACGCAATTATCTTGGTATTTCCAATATCTGCCAATTCACCAATCCGGCCAATTATACTTTCAGTGAACACAAAGACGCCGTCAGGGTGTACGATAAAGGGACTTATTACACCGTCGGTAAAACCTGCTATCAAGGCCTTCTTCTTTTCAAACAAAATAATATCTACGGAGCGATTGATCCGGAAGATGTGGATATTGAAGGAAAATTGCACTATAAGTATTGGTACGACGAATCCGGTGGCGCGAACTTCGGAAGCTTGTGCCCATCCGCCGGCAATGGCGGCAACAACCTCGCCTCCACGCTGGATTCTCTAACCGAAGCGCTTCAAAAACTTAAAAGCTTGTTAAAATGAGATCGGGTCTGGCGGCGCGATTATCTTTGATAATCGCGCCGATTCTCGTAATATTGACCATCGCGCTTTTTTCCAACGCTCTGCTTCGGGGAAAAGTGGCGGACACCGACAGCTTTTACCACATCAAGCATTCCTGGATTTACCGTACCACTGGCATATTCCAAACCGCTTTCCCTTGGACGCAATATTCGGTTATAAACAAATATTCGTCCGATATCTGGTACGGATTTCATATTCTTACGATACCGCTTACTTATTTTTCCGCCGAAGGCGGATCCTCCTCCGGAGGACAAGACCTGCTTTCGGGAATCCGGGTGGGCGCGGTTATTACCGCCGCCATTTCCCTATTGCTGGTTTTTTTGGCCTTTAAAATTCTTGGGGTTAAATGGCCTTTGTTCTGGCTGTTGGTTTTTGCTTTCGCTTCGCCGGATGTTTTATATCGCCTGTCAATGCTGCGGCCTCACCCGCTTTCGCTTGGGCTAGCGCTTTTATTGTTCGCCCACCTAGTAAATTCGAAGTCCGAAGCACGAAATGAATTAATTAAACACGAAATCCGAAGCACGAAATCCGAAGCAATATCAAATTACCAAAATTCAAATGATCAAAACGGTTTTGGATATTTGAACATTAGGATTTTGGATTTGTTTCGAATTTCGAATTTCGAATTTCGAATTTTTTTGATAAGCGCCGTTTTTTCCTGGATTCATCTCGCCTTGAGCTGGTTGCCGCTACTCATCGCCATAGCCATAATTGCTTTTCAAGTCCTTTTTAAGGAAAAGGTTGATTGGGCTAAAATCGCGGCTGTTCCTGCCGGGATTTTGTTGGGGTTGCTTTCGCGGCCCAATCCCTTTGGCGCCGCGAAACTCGCTTATATACAAATTTTTCAGCTGCTTTCCGAAAAGGGCGACGCCCCGCTCCGCTTCGGCCGGGAATTAACGCCTTTTGTTTGGGAAAACTTTGTTGACCAACTGATCCCAATCTCGCTTATTGTGATAATCGCCGGTGGATTTATACTCTGGCTAGTGAAAAGAAAGGAGTGGCAATCATCGCCTAGTAGCTTCAAAGTGGCGAGTCTCGCCGGCTTATCTTTGTCGCTATTGTTTTTCGCGCTCACTTTCTTAGTGGCCCGCCGATCTAATGAATTATTTATAGGATTCGCGGTTGTTTTTATTGCTGTAGTTTTCACGTATTGGCAAAAAAACCGTCAACAAAAGCCCGGGGGTTGGGCTAGTATAGTTTTAACAATCGCGGTGTTGGCCTTTTTCTTCATGCCTTTTAAAACGGTGTACCGTTTTCAAACTTATACCGAAAACATTCGAGACGTGAATCGGTTTAAGGAATCGGCCATCTGGTTAAAAGCCAATACCCAACCGAAAGAAATCGTTTTTAATATCCATTGGGATCGCTTTGCCCAGCTTTTCTTTTGGAACGACAAGAATTATTATATAAATGGGATGGATCCTATTTTTGAGTACGCTTATGATCCGGCTCTCTACTGGAAAACTCATTTTTTGGCCATCGACGCCGCTACTTCTTTCACCTGCGGAAAGGTCCGCTGTACCCAACAAGAAACGGAAGATACCCGCCAAGTTTTAAAAAATGATTTTAAGGCCTCTTATTTAACTATTGAGAAAAGACGAAATCCGAAATTTTATAAATATCTGGAAACCGCCGACGGATTTAAAAAGGTTTTTGAGAACAGCGACGAGGCGGTCTTCAAAATTACCTAATTACTAAATTTAATGATTAATCTTTCCGTAATAATCCCCGTCTACAATGAAAAAAATACCCTTCCCATAATTCTGGAGAGGGTTCAAAAAACCAAACCGGAGGAAATTATTATAGTTGACGACTGCTCCACCGACGGCACCAGTGAATTTTTAAAAAATTACAAAGCCAAAAACGTAAAAATCCTTTCTCACCAAACCAATTTGGGAAAAGGAGCGGCGGTGCGAACCGGGCTGGGAATGGCTACTAAAGATATTATTTTGATTCAAGACGCCGATTTGGAATACAATCCGGAAGAATACCAACGGCTGATAGCGCCAATTTTAAGCGGCCAGGCGGACGTAGTTTATGGATCCCGCTTTATCGGCTCCGAACCCCATCGGGTCCTGTTTTTTTGGCATTATCTGGGAAACAAACTTATCACTTTTTTAACCGACATTTTCGCGAACCTTAACCTGACCGACATTGAAACAGGATATAAAGCATTTCGCAAAGAAGCGATTAGTTCCATAAGAATTGAAGAAAATGATTTTGGCATTGAACCGGAAATAACCATCAAGCTGGCGATGCGAGGCTGGCGTTTTTACGAAGTGGGCATTTCTTATTACGGCCGGAGCTACGCTGAAGGTAAAAAAATCCGCTGGACCGACGGCCTCAAAGCCATCTGGGTAATTATCAAACACGGCCTTTTCCGGTAAACAAAAACAGTCCGCCGGCCGGCGGACTGTTTTTGTTAAACTACTAAAACCGATGCTAGCGAGTAACGGAGATAGGTATGGTTATTTCCGCCGCCGGAGCGGCAACAGTAATCCTGCCAGCGGTGTTAACAATGCTGTAATTGGTGTCAGCCGCAGTTCCGGCTGTTGGATCCATCACCATTGAAGAAACATATGTTGGAACAATGCAGGGCTCCAAATTAATCAAGCCAACGCCTGTTCCAATATCGGTCGCTGCAGCGGGGAGAGTAACCGTGGAAGCGCCGCAAGTGGTATTCCAAATACCTCGGTTATCAGCCAGTCTTTGACCAACCGCGTTCAAAATAGTGTTAACGTTAGCTGAACGTTGGGTATCGCGCGCCTGAGCAAACTGCCTGGCCGGGTTTAAAGCTACGATAACTACGCCAGCCAAGATGGCAATGATCGCGATAACTATCAAAAGCTCTATTAAAGTAAAACCCCTTCTTGAATTATAAATCATGAATTATGAAGTATGAGTACTCGACCTTTTAGATACCTGTTCATTCTATCAGAATTTCACAACTTCTTCCAAAGAGACTGTGGATAACGTTGCGGCGGCTACCGTCAGCTTTAAATTAGTCGTGGCGCCGCTTATTTGAGACTTGGCTTTTATAATCTTGTTTGGCCCCGACGTTTCAACGGCTTGAATTGAGCATTGATAAGAACTGACATTTACGTTTTCATTGCCGGCGTAGGAGATGTTTTTTACTAACTGGAGCAAAGCATGGCTCAAGCATGATCGGGCAACAAAATAAGTTGTCTGCTTATTATTAAAAGCGACGAAATTAAAGCGCGTGAGAAGATTGGAAGAGCCGAGAGAAATAGCCACCGACATTGTAACGATGGATAAAATTATAGCTGTCGTAATGGCGATATAGCCCCGGTTGTTCATCCCGTTAGAGGCAGGTCGCCAAAGACGACCGTAGCTCGGCCGATTATCTGACTCCGACTTTTGAATGTATGTCATAGTTGTGTATTATACCAATTGGGTTTTGTTGCCTCTAACGGGATCATTTTACTAAAATAGTCGTGTTTATTGATAAGGTGGTTGAGGTAAAACTATTGAACAGCGTGCCGGTAATTTTGATAGCCGGTTTTCCGGAAAAATTAAACTGATGAAAAGCCAAATCCCGCACCGCCACATAGGAATCATTGGTGATTAAGTTCGCCGCTTCCACTCCCCGCTTGATTCTCGCGGTATCAGACAAGGTATCAATCACAACGGGATTTTCCGCAAAACCGATTTTATCAACGGAAAGCGTTGTTGAGGTCGCGCCAATGGCCGGCGAATTAATACTAGAAACACTTTGTAACGTCCAATAAATCTTTTGTTCCAAAAACCGCTGATTTTCGTTTAACTGTTCCAGATTTTCCCCGCGATCGCTGGCATCAATCAACTGATAGACGGCAAGTATGGAGAAGGTGGTAATTAGCGTTATTAAAGCCGAATAAATCAGGGTTTCAATCAGCGTAAAACCGCTCGATGCCCGATACTGCATACTTGATACTTGCCTGCCTGCCGGTAGGCATGGATACTTGATACTTTTCTTCATTGTGGGCCGACGATTTTAAACGCGTCGTTGCTTCGGACTGACACGTATATCCGATTCAGGGCGTATTCGATGCCGCTCGCAACTTGGGAAAAATTTAAAGAAGCGTACTCAACTAAATCATCCGGGTTGGCGCCGTTTACAATCAAGAATTCTTTAGTGCTGTTATCGGTCGCCAAAAACAAGAGATCGCTCTCCACGCACGTAATGTCATTAATATCGCTGCCAAGATTGATTCGGTCGCGCACGTACATCTGAGCCGTATTGGTGGCGCCGATTGTAATTAACTCATCCCCCTCATTGCCAACCAATATGTTAGTCCCTCCTTTTTCCTGTACATAAACAGTTCTGTCCTCGGTTGTCCCGGGAATATCATAGGCGGTAATAAGCGTCGGATTTGCGGTATCGGTGATGTCATAGATCCAAACATCCGCATCGGATTCATCGCTGATCAAATAAAGTTTTTTATAGGCAACATAAAAATCCCGCACCGCGCCGCCAGTAGTGATCTGACTGATAATAGACGGGCTCGCCGGGTTAGTAACGTTAAAAAACGTCAGCTCGTAAGTCGCTGATTCAGAACGTCCCACCGCGACCGTATTCCCAAATGCCGCGACTCCGAACGCGTCCGAACTGCCGGTCATATTATAAGAACCGACTTGGGCGGGATTAGCGGGATCGGTAATATTAAAAATCAATAATTCCGTATTGTCGTTCGGGGATGCCGCGTAAAGATAATTATCTTTTACATACAAAGCGTTAATGCCTCCGGATCCGATATTAATAGACGTTACCAACGCCGGCGCCGTTTCGTTCGTGGTGTTAAAAACAAATAAATCCGGCTTACTCGCGGTTGAGGCCGTACCGCTTACAAACGCGTAAGGCAATTTCAAAGCTACGTCCGTGCCAGAATTTCCCGCTCCGATGTCCGCGGAACCGATCACTCTAGGCGCCGCCCAATTACCGGAAATCGGATCGCTGACGCAGCCCTTTGATGGTTCCTGCCAATTGGTTAGCCGTTCAACCAATTCCACCGTCTGCGTGCGCAGGGGGTCGGTTTGCCAAGTAATCGTAGTGGTGGCGATTTTGGTATTGGCGTCAATCGTGCCGACGGCTATCGTGCGCGTAAAAATGTCCCGGGATTCGCTGACGCTGGAAGAACCGAACATCCATTCGTTGTTTTGAAAAACCAGACCGTGCGAGCCGTCGGTTAACTCCGCCCAATTTCTGTCTTGAATTGTCCGCACGGCCTCAACCGCTTCCTGACCATAATCCGACGCCAAGCCGATATTGGCGCTGTCAATTGACAAGTTTTGACCGCCAAAAAATAATTGAAATCCGGCAGAAATTGAAATTACAAAAACTCCCAGAGCGACCAGAAGTTCAATTAAACTCTGCCCGACATTTTTTTTCGCTTTTCGTTTTTCCCTGCCCGCCGACCTGTCCGCCAAAGCTTTAGCGACGGCGGAAGCCTTGGCGAAGGCGGGGCTTTGCGTTTCATTCATAAACCAGTCCTTCAAGATTTACGTACACATCCCAACTTTTTCCGGAAAAGCTAACGGTATATGTTGTGGAAGCCGCGCGCCCGGAAAGCGCGCTAAACAACAGCTCTGTGGGACCGGCAACGGCAATGGAGGAGCTGCGAGGAAAAGGCTTGTCTTGAGAAACATCGCGCGTCGCGTAATTCGATCCCTGAAAAATCACAAAATCGCTGACGCCGACGAAAAGCCCGTGATCCGCCTCGTTATGATTAACCATTGATAAATTTCTGGCGTATCTTAAAAGCGAGCTTAAGAGCTTGTATTCGGAATCAAATTGATAAGTCAAGTAAAAGTTAAAAGCTATCGGCCCGACCAAAGCGAAAATTATGGCCATGATAGCGATCGCCATCAGTACCTCAATCAGAGTAAACCCCGTTTGATCACCGCCCAACGCTTCGCGAAACTTCATAAATAGGAGTGATAATAGAAATAGCCACGAATCCGACCACTACGCCCATGAGAACCATCAGCACCGGCTCTAGGACGTTAGACAAGTTTTTGGTAGCCTCATTGACTTCCGATTCATAAAACTCCGAGAGATACAAAAGAGTGTCGCTAAGATTTCCCGCGGTTTCTCCCACGGAAATCATTTGGGAAAGCATTATCGGAAAAAGATGTTGAGTTTTCACAAAATGCGATGCCAGCGTTTCGCCTTTTTTCACTCCTTCAACGGCCCGCAAAAGCTGATTTTTATAGGCAAGATTGGCTATGGATCCGGAAGTAATGGTGACGGCTTCCACCACTTTAACGCCGCTTTTTAGCGTTAAGCCAAGCGTGCGGCAAATATTGGCTAAGCTAACGTCCCGGAAAATCTTTCCGAAGATGGGAACGTACAAAAGAAAATAGTGAAAGTAAAATCGAATTTTTTTGATTTTTAAAAATATCCAGAAACCCACAAACGCAAAGAGGACGCCTAGAAGAATCAGAAACCCGTGGTTGGTCAAAAGATTACTGATAGCAATAAGAAACCGGGTGCTGGCGGGAAGTTTCACGTTCAAGCTGGAAAAAACCGGCAAAATTTTTGGAAAAATAAAAACGATTAAAAGACCGGTGATTCCGAAAGTGGCGCCCATAACGACGGCTGGATAAATCAACGCGCCGATCACTCTTTTCTTTAATTCCTGTTTTTTCTTTAATTCTTCCGCTAAATAATTCAGGTTTTCGGACAAAATACCCGCTGATTCTCCAACGCGAATGATGTTGACAAAAAAATCGCCGAAAACGCTTTGAAACTTTTCCAGACTCGCGGATAAAAATTGTCCGTTGCTTACGTCTTTTATGACCTGGTCCAGTATTTTTAACATGGCTTTAGATTTTGTTCCTTTCTGAATCATTTTCAAACTATCTATCAGCGGAAGCCCTGCCTTGGCCATCACCGCTAAATAGCGGGCGAAGGCAACCTGTTCCTGAATTGGAACTCTTAAGAGCAGACTTTGAAAGAATTCCTTTATCCCGTTAGAAGGAGACTTAACCGCAACCCTGTCTTTATTCTGGTTTTTTTCCATATTATTCGTGAATAACTCTTAATATTTCTTCGATGGTTGTAACGCCTTCAACGGTTTTGCGAAAACCGTCTTCAAGCATGGTAGTCATGCCGTTTTTAATGGCGATTTTTTTAATTTCGCTAGAATCGGCATTACGCATGACGGCCATCCTGATTTCGTCGTCCATTTCCATTACCTCATAGATGCCGATTCTGCCTTTGTAGCCGCTTTGGTCGCATTTAGCGCATCCGGCTCCATAATAAAAAGCGCGGTGATCATCGAGAATCTTTGGCGACAATACCGTCGAAAGGCTTTTGAATTCTTCCGCTGTGATTTCTTTTTTAGTTTTACAATCCGGACAAATTTTTCGCACCAATCGTTGTCCAATGGCGATATTCACGATGGAGGCAATCAAAAACGGCTCGATTTTCATGTCCAGCAATCGTGGTAAGGTGGTCGGCGCGTCGTTGGTGTGGAGAGTTGATAAAAGCAAATGACCGGTCAAGGCCGCGTTAACTGCTATGCCCGCGGTTTCCTGATCGCGAATTTCACCTACCATGATGATGTTCGGGTCCTGCCGCAAAATCGAACGCAAACCGCTCGCGAAAGTAAGCCCTGTGCGGGCATTTACCTGAATCTGCTCAATGCCCTCAATAGCGTACTCCACGGGATCTTCAATGGTAATAATCGAAACCTCTTTGGTATTTAAAATTTTCAAAATCGTATAAAGACTGGTGGTTTTCCCGGAACCCGTCGGACCGGTGGCCAAAATCATGCCGTAGGGTTTTTTAATATTTCTTTTAAGTTTTTCCAGGTCCTTTCCGTAGTATCCCAAATTCTCCAATGTGTACGCTTCCGATTGTTCAGACAAAAGCCGCATTACTACATTTTCGCCGTAATAAGTCGGTGCAATGGAGACGCGAATATCTACATTAACGTTCTCAAATCGCAAACGGAAACGTCCGTCCTGGGCCGCCTGATGCTCGTCAGTGCGCAACCCGGCAAGAACTTTAATACGGCTGATAATTTCCGACTGGATCTCTTTGGGAATTTTGTAAGCATCGTGCAAAACGCCGTCAATCCTAAAGCGGACCGTCATTTCTTTTTCGGTAGGATCAATATGGATATCGGAGGCGCGAGATTTAAAAGCGTCTTCCACTATGCCGTCTACAAGCCAAATTATAGAAACTTCGCTTTCTGACTTGGCGATCTCTTTTATGATTTTCGCTCTTAATTCGTTGGACGGCAAAGATTCGACTAGCTGTTTTTCCTCCTTCTTTTTTACGGCTGATTTGATCGACATAAAGTGATTTTTAAATACATTCTTATGTTATCATATAATTTTTGGTATTAAAAAAGCCCTCCAGCAGACGTTGCTGAAAGGCTTGGTTTTGCAGTGCTTATCCGAAGAGAATCTGACGGGCCCAGTGCGCCATGGGATTGTACCAAACGCTAGGCACGTGCAGATTCTTGTCCACCCGCACCGGCACTCCCTTCTCGTATTCCTCGCGATTGAAAGACTCAACCTTCCGCAAAGAACGACCGTCCTTCGACTTCCGAAAAGTCACCTTGTAACGGATTTCCTTGGTCGTCAGCTCACTCGCCGTGATCACGACGTTAATGACCACGTTGCCCACCCTGCGTCCTTTCGCCTCCAGCGCCATTGCGCCTACTTCGCGACCAATAGTGAACTCTACGGACCGCTCAATACCGGTTTCCATCAGCCAACCCTCCCTAAATCAAACGAGGTTTGATCGGACGACTCGATGAGAACACCTCACCGAGTCCAGCCTTTCAAAAAGTCTGTCTCGGACAAGTATAGCATACAAAAACACCCCTGTCAATAAGGGCGCTTGTCAGGACAGAAGATGTGTGATATTATAAATTTGGCTGGTAATCCAGACGGCCGCTCACGTCTTGTCTAAGACAAGACGATGGGAGGAAAGTCGGGACACCCGTCCTCGGTAAAACCGGGACAAAGGTAGCAGCTAACCGCTGCGAGTAGTAATACACAGGTGCGAACAGAAACGTTCCGATTGGAAACGATCGGGAGGACCCCATCCCAACGTAGAAGGTCCAGTTCCGTTATAGGGGTAAAAAGACGGAAATGAAACGGCTAAATCCTTACCGGGCGCAAGGCCGTACTCCGCAAGGAGTGTGCCGCTAGAGGTTAACAGCGATGTTAATCCCAGATAAATGGCCGCCGTTCTCGATATAAAGTCGAGAAAACAGAACCCCGCTTACGGATTGCCAGCCATCAAAAAAGCCTCGTTTTGCGAGGCTTTTTTGATGTTTGTTTGATTTGCATTTCTTATTTTCTTATTTTCCTAGTCTATTAAACGATCGTAAGATAGACTAGGTTACACTCGTACACACACGCGCTTTTGTACTTGACAAGTGCTATGTTATTGTGGTATAATCTCAACAGGACTTCAGAACTTTTTAGGGAAAGGAGATGCTATGGAACGGAGCGTGCCGATCGGAGCTTTTCTGCTCATGCTGGCAGTCATTCTGGGAACCATCATGATGGTCTCGGCGGACGATTTCCAGCCGACCGACGGCAATGTCCGGAAGGACATTTCGGCGGCCCGGCCCGATCCCATGCAGGGTTCGGACAAGGAGACGGTGGAGGGATATGCCACCGCCGACCTCACCGTTCGGATGAGGGTGACCGCTTACTGCCTCTGCGCCATTTGCTGCGGTAAATGGGCGGAGGAGGGAAGGCGAGTGACCTCCATCGGCGACGATGCGAAGATCTGCGACGGAGTCGCGGCGGATCCGAAACTGCTTCCCTACCGCACCAAGCTGGACATTCCGGGAATCGGAATCAAAGAAGTGGACGACACGGGAGGCGGCATGCGGCAATCCGCGAAGAAAGGCATCTATCACATCGACGTCCGCATGGCGTCACATCAGGAAGCGCGCAAGTTCGGCGTCCAGTGGTTGGACGTCAAAGTCCTGAAGTAGTCAGCTTCGGGGCTTGTCCCACATATAACTTTGTTATGTGTATGCGTGGGATGAAAATCCTAAACTGAAAGGAGGGATCTTGGAACACACTCTCAAAGATCTTGAGGAAGCGCGCAAAGAGTTGGCAAACTGGCAACAGCGCCGCTCTGATGACGACAGCAATAATCCCAACAAGTATCGCGGCCAGATCAACGCGGCGTGGTACCGGGTGAGACTCATCGAATCCGTTTTGAAATATTCTGGCGTCATAGAGTTGGTTCCCGAAGAGAAGCTTCAGAACGAGCTCGATCGTCTGCATCCCAATGCCCGCTCTCGATCGATCGTGAAGTACAATGGCAAGAAGTATCAGATCCGTTATTCCCCACTCTCAATCAGCAGATCGGGAAAAACTGTAACGGAGTGGGGACACGAATGGATCCCACTCAAAGAAAATCGTAAGTAGCCACAACGCCCGCTAGAGCAGTCTAGCGGGTTTTTTATTTCCCTAAACAGCACTATTCATAACACTTGAGCTGGCGATAGCAAGGTGAAGTGTTATGAATTTTATCGGTGGAAACCTAAATCAGCCGGATTCAAGTCGCCGGAAACGCGCATAACCTCTCCACCAAGTTTTTCAAATTCTTCACGCAGCTTGGAAACTTCCATTGCCAGCGCAACGGTTTCCGGCGCAACTTCTTTTTTCTTAATCGTCCACTTTGACCAATAATCAATCACCAGCTTGCTGTCTCCAAAAACTTTTTTTCCGCCGGAGGCGGATCCTCCTCCGGAGGAAATTTCTTTCTCTGCAATTTTCAGCGCGTACTTTAAAGCCAAAAGTTCGCCGTAGTTATTTGTAGCTTCTGAATTTTCCAATAAATGCTTTCCGTGTTTGTTTAATTCCTCGCGAGACAGAAGTTTGTGCAACAAATTTTTACCATTTTCGTCGGTAACGCTGATTTCCACGCCTTCCCCTCTACCGGTGCCAGCGTCAAAATAAATCCCTTTCTCTAGTTTCTCCTGTTTTGCTTTTTTGATTTCGGCTTTCTTCGCTTCTTTTCTCTTATATGAATCTGTCTGACGATAAGAAAGCCATGCTTTGTATCGGGGACCGTAATCTGCGCCTGCGGCAAGCCAATCTTTAGCTTCTTTTTCTGTCTTAAATCCCTTGTATCTGGCTTCAGATTCTCCTCTAACCATCTTCTCACACTCTTTCCATGCGCCAGTTACGAGTTTTTTGCCGGTTTTGGGAATTAAACAAGCGTAGTATTTTTTACCTTTAGCCATTATTTAATATGCGTCCAAGGGAATTTTCCGCCAGCGGGAAAAGAAAATCCCGCCGCCGCTTTATGCCCGCCACCGCCGTATTTAACGGCGATTTTTGAAACGTCAGCTTTGCCGTTAGAGCGCAGAGAAACCCGAATCCCCCCTTCTTTTTCGCTCCAAACAATGCCGATTGGGGGCATTTTTTTGGTTAATGCGTTTCCGATTTCCGATTGCAAAATCGGCGAATTAACCGCTAGAGTTTTATATCCCGCGAATTTTACCGGCGTCGCTTTTAAAACCAGTCGGTCTACGAGTTTTCGTTCATAAAAAAGGATGAGCCCGCCTTTGGCGAGGTATCCTTTTTTGCGTTTAGGATTTTGGATATCGCGAGCGATTTTGTCCCAAATTTTGAAATCGTAATCGGCAAGCTGAAGAAAAGACAATAACTCCCTTGTATCCGGCAACTTAAACTTCCAAAGGTCGATATCTTCAATATGCCGCAAAAGCTCCGGCAGTTTCTTTTTGGGGTGAAAATATTTCCAAGCTATCGCGGCGCCGGAATGATCTAGCGCATAAACATATTCATGCGCCATTTTAGTAGTTTTCTCCGCGGAAACGTGATGGTCTAAAGCGACAACTTTTTTGTTCGCCTTAGCCAACTTTTCCATAATTGGTTTTTTAAAACCAAAGTCGATGATGTAAACTTCTTTTCCTTTCAATCCTTTTGGCGACGGGTCGTTGGGCTTCAAACCAAAATATTCCGCTTTATTGCCGAACTTTTTCCAAGCGGCATATGCGCCGCCGAACCCATCGGAGCATTCTCCGTGATAAATTACCGCTATCTTTTTTGCCATAATTGAAATTGTAACATTATTTTAAAGCTTCAATTCCGGGAAGTTTTTTGCCGGAAAGAAACTCCAGCATCGCTCCCCCGCCAGTGGAAAGAAATCCGATTTTGTTTCGCAAACCGAGTTTTAAAATAAGCTGGGCGGTTTCGCCTCCGCCCACAATCGAAAATGCTTTACTGGCGGCCACCGCTTTGGCAATAGCGATCGATCCGGTGGCGTATTTTTTATCTTCAAACTTGCCAAGCGGCCCGTTCCAAATAATAGTTCCTGCATTTTGAATTTCTTTTTTGTATTCTTCAACTGTCAACGGCCCGATATCCAAAGCCTCACTGCTTTCCCCCGCGTAATCCTTTGGTCTAATCACTTTTTTGTCCTGTATCAATAATGTAAAGTATTGATAGTTAAGAATGCTGCTGCCGAGCAAGACTTTATTTGCTTTTGGCAATAAATTCTTTATAACCGGCAGTTTGTCTTCTATCTTCGCGCCGCCGAAAATTAAAACCAGCGGTTTTTTCGGATTTTTTATCACCTCTGAAAGCGTGCCAATTTCTTTCTCCATAAGCAGTCCCGCGTAAGCTGGTAAAAGTTTTGGTAATTGGGTAACTGAAGCGTTTTTTCGATGAGAAACCGCAAAGGCATCATTTACATAAAAATCTCCGAGGTTTGCTAATTGCTTCGCGAAATTTAAATCATCAGCTTCTTCCTCCGGCCAAAATCTAAGATTTTCCAATAAGAAAACTTTTCCGTTCGGCAATTTGTCTGGAATGTCGTTAAGATAAATTATTTTTTTCCGCAGATTTTTACGCAAAAAAGGAATAAAAACCCTCAAACTCAATTCCGAATCAAAACGCTTACTACTTACTACTTTATACTTAATACTCGTGTTCGGCCGGCCTCGATGGCTTAAAATGACAACCCTTGCGCCTTTTTGTAATAAAAATTTTATGGTCGGCAACGACTCTTCCAACCGCAGAGAATCTTTAACACTTTCAATATTAAAATCCACCCGCAGTAAGCAGGTTTTGCCGGTCAAATTCTTTTTCGCTAAGTCTTTAAGAAACTTCATCGCAATAATTTTATCATAAAAAAACCCCACTTTCGAGTGGGGTTACTTGTTAATCTGGAGATTTCACCATAATAGCTGTTGGCTGAACTCTACGCCTTATCTACGAAATCACTATTCCTTCCTGCTTGGTATCATCTTCCAACTCATGCCACCGCTCCATAAAATCCGCTACCTTAATCAAAGTAAAATCCTCTCCCTTGCTCGGATTGGAAAAAATGAATTCGTCTTTGGTATAACCGATAATCACCGCGTAATGCCCTTCGCCTTCTTCCGGACTTTCTTGATAATTGGCGATAATCGGCAAACCATTCTCTAAAGTTTTCTTAACTTGATTCGGTGTCCACCCTTCTTTATGTTGGACCTCAAATCCAAGTTTGTGTGCCGCCGCCACCATATTTTTGGGGTCAGTTCCGGTTGCTGGAGTGGTATTAGCCAATTTCATCAATTCTTTTTCCGTCAGCTCTAAAGCTAAATATTCCAAAACAATCCGCAGAGCTACCGCCCCGCAAGCGTAACCGTTGCTCTGGGTATAATTTGTAACCGGCAAAACGAACTCCTCACCGTCACGGATTCCAATCTCCACTCGTGCCGCATAATCATGCGCTTTATTGTAATCCCAACCACGCTCCATTAAATGGCGTTCGGTAAACTCATGCCAAATCGTCGGCCGGACATCTTCCCGCTTCAACCCGCCATCAATCCAAATTTCATTCAATGGAATATAGAGATACCGGTAACCGTGGCCACCGCAGGTAAAGTCCACGTCAATGCCGGGACGTTTTTTGGTGCCGCGAATTTTATCTCCAGACACCAACCAAACCGAAACACCCAAAATAACATCGAGCCGTTTCATTCGGTAATTCGGACCGCGCTTGAACCCCTCACTTAATTTTTGGAATTTTCCCAAATCCGATACTTGATCAACTTTCTTTTTCTCCTGAGTCTGATAAACCGGCGTGGCTTTGGGAATGTAGAGTTTTAGCAATTTTCCTCCTTTCATTCTTTTAACGTATCAAAGAACGGCTGACTTATAAAGCTTATCACGCTATATTAAAAAGGTATGCCGCATGATAATTTTTTTAGCATTGAAGGAAAGGATAATCGCGAATTAGGATTTCGGATGGGTGAGAAGTTCGGAAGAGCCGCTCAAGCGAAAATTCAAGCCCTTCAAAGCGGTCCCGATTGGCAAAACAGAAGAAAACTGGCCGAGGGATTATTGAATTTTACAAAAAAGTTTTTCCCTCATTATATTGACGAACTTCAAGCATACGCCGAGGGGGCTAAAGTTAATTTTCTGGATTTATGGACCGCTAGCCTCGAGGATGAACTGGACCAGAAAATGAATAAGTGCACCACGGCCATAACCAATGGGGGGAAGTTGATTGCTCACAATGAGGATTGGTACAGAAACCTGGAAGAGTCGGTGTGCTTGCTTCTTAAAAAAACTGGCGACTTAGCAGTTTTCGAACTTTACTACTTCAATACTCTTGGCGGAAACGCGGTCGGAATTAACTCAAATGGTTTTGCTTTTTCGGTCAATTCGCTGAATTCGAAGAATGGATTGTTGGGAGTTCCTCGCAATGTTATTGCTCGATGGCTGTCCGAAACCAAAAATCCGGATGCTGACTTCAAGAAAATGCAAAAAATCCCACGATCTTCTGGCTACAATTTCAATATCGTCAACCGACAAGGGAAAATTTGGAATATAGAATCAACTGCACAGGAAGCCGTCTTAAATAATTCCCCATCTCCGTTTGTTCACACAAACCATTATCTGTCTGAATTGAAGCGCGAAGAAATAAGCGACAATTCCACCGGTACATTTGATCGATATGAAGTCGCCAAACTACGGGCTAAGAACCAAATGTCCGTATCAGAATTGATTGATTTAACCAATGACCACTCTCGGGGCGATATTTTAAGCGTGATGAACGAAAGAACCATCGCAAAAATGATTATTGATCTAAATGAGCTAAAAGCTGAAGTTTGGTTGAAACGAGAGGCGGGCCGAGGATGGATCAAATATCGCTTGGATAAATTATTCGGCTTATAACCTGCAATTGGTATAATTAAATTAATATGCCCAATAAAAAAGCTGTAGTCGTTCTCGGTGCCGGCTTCGGCGGGTTAAGGACCGCTATTTTGTTGTCCAAAAAAATACGCGGGAATCCGTCCGCTGGCGGATGCGAAATAGTTTTAATTGACCGCAATGACTACCACACCTACACTCCGACCTTATACGAAACGGCCACCACCTCAAAAGAAGTCGCGAACTATCTGGATTTAAAGCAGATAGTTACTTTCCCCATTCGGGAACTTATTAAAGGCGCCGGCATAAGATTCATACAAAGCGAAGTGGAAAAACTTGACTTGGTCGGCGGGGATATTCATTTGCTTCGGCCTGGCTCAGCACAAGGCGCGGAAAAGTTAAAGTTTGATTATTTAGTGCTGGCGCCCGGTTCGGAAATTAACTATTTCGACATTCCGGGATTAAAAGAAAATTCGCTGGCACTCAAAACCTTCATTGATGCATTAAAAATAAGAGATAAAATTCTCGCGGAAACAGAATCCGGCAAAAAGACGATGGAAATTTTAATCGGTGGCGGAGGGTCAACCGGAGTGGAGCTCGCCGGAGAAATTAATGGGTGGCTGGGCGAAATAAAAAAAGAAGGAAGCCGGCGTTTGGCAACTCTAACTCTCGTGGAAGCTTCTCCTTCCGTACTGTCCGGATTTCCGGAAAAAATAGTGAAAAAAGCGGGGGTGCGGTTGGGTAAGCTGGGCGTAAACATTATTACCAATGAAGCCATAGAGACAGTAGAAAAAAATAAGGTGATTTTATCCGCCGGAGGCGGATCCTCCTCCGGAGGAAAAAGCGGGCGGGAGATTGCCTATGATGTTCTCATCTGGACCGGCGGGGTAAAAGCGGCAGGCTTAATGGGATCGCTGCCTCTTAAAATGGAAAATCGCGGCCGCGTGGAAGTCGCCGGCGAACTGGAATGTCTTCCGCAAACGCCGGATCTTAAACTTTACGGGAAAATCTACGGCCTGGGGGATGCTGTTTGTTTTTACGATCCCGTAACTGGTAAGCCCATTCCCGGCGTTGCGAGAGCTGCCTTGTCACAGGCAAAAGTAGTGGCACATAACGTTTTTTGCGATATCCAAAAAAATAAAAATCGCAAAAAGTATAAACCGATGGAATACCCGTACGTTATTCCGATCGGAGGAAAATGGGCGATCGTCAAAATCGGCCCGTTCGTCATTGCGGGATTTTGCGGGTGGATATTAAAAGGGCTGGTGGAACTGAATTATCTTCTTTCCATAATGCCGTTTTTCAAAGCCATTAAACTCTGGCTTACCGGTCTTCGAATATTCGTTCAAAACGACAGATTGGGATAAAAAAACCGCTCTCTTCTTAAGCGGTTTTAGTTCAGTTGATAAGGCGGTGGAAAGATAATTTCTTTGTTGTTTATCTGCACAGAAACGGTTTCGGAAAGGGTGTAAGCGCCTACTCGGAAGCATAAACCGGGACAAATCCAGCCCTTTTGAATAAGGGCACTCTCTTTATTCAGACTGGCGCCGCGCGCTATCAAAAAAATCTTTTTGCTTCCGGAAATTTTCCAAATATTGTTCGTACTTCCCAGAAACCGTAAAATTCTCTTTTTGGGCCTCACAACTTGGAAAAGATAAACGCTGTTTAGGGTCTTGATTTGAAGATTGTCGCCCACTGCCAAATCCTGCACAAACAGGCCGCTCCTTTCCCCTTCTTCGTCGTTAGTAATTCGTGCAATTCTATCTCGGAATTCCATCTTGCCGCCTCCTTTGTCCGCGATATCCGCCAGCTGGCGGGGAAGGCGGACTTTCAAAATAGTCCTAAGCGCTGACTCTACCCTACTACTATTTAGAGCGGGATTCAATGATAATCGGGGATTTTTTAACTTCGCCGCGAATTAAATAACCAAGGCCAAAACTTAGGGTTAGGGCTAGCGCCAGTAAAACGATTTTTAAAATTTTCTCTTTTTTGCTTGACTTATCCATAATTTCTATAGTATACTGACAATATTGAAATTAGCTATATGTGGGCTCCCCGCAGCTTCTCGCAAAGCTCGCAGTGCGGGATGCTCATTTTTGTAGCTAAAAATTATAAACAATTTTTAGACAAAAATGGCACATACTAAATCCGGCGGCTCTACTAAGCTGGGCCGCGATTCGGAAAGCAAACGCTTAGGCATAAAAGTAAATCACGAGGAAGCCGTTAAAGTCGGCGAAATTATTGTTCGCCAGCGCGGCACCCATTATGTGCCGGGGAAAAACGTCAGCCGAGGCGGAGATGATACCATATACGCCGCCGTCACCGGCGTAGTTAAATTTGCGCCCAACAAAAAAACTCGCTTTGACCGCAGCACTCACTACGTAACCGTTGTTAATGTAGAACCGCTGGACTAGGGTCCCGGAACGAGATTGACTCTCGCTTCCCCCTTTATTCCCTTGCCAAAACTGACTTCTACCCGGTGTTCTCCAATTGATCGCAATGGGTGATTTAATACTACTTCCGGCTCTCCAAACCCTTTTTCACGAAGGACTTTTTTAATCTGTTCACTGGTTATAGATCCAAAAACTTCCCCTTTTCCGCCAGCCCTGACTCTGAATTCCAATACCTCCGACTTTAAACGTTCCGCCAATTGTTGATATTTTCCGATCAACTCGTTCTCTCGGCGATCGGTTTCGGATTTCAATTTCATCGCTGCTTCATCGGCCGGAACCGCCAGCTTTCTCGCAATCAAAAAATTCCGCGCGTAGCCATCGGATACTTCTTTGACGTCATACTTCTTTCCCAGCTTTTTAACGTCCTGCAACAGTAGTACTTTCATGCAATGAAACTAGTATACGGTATACAGTATTAGGTATAAAGTATGGGGGCTTAATACTGAATACTTTATACTGTATACACTATTTTGAAATTTCCGCTTTCAAAATCTCAAACGCTTTCTCCAACTGCGGATCATTGCCCGCCTTCACGTCTTCTTCTTTTAATTTAACTTCGTAATCCGGCATTAAGCCGTTTTTATCTATCGCGTGTCCGCTTGGCGTCAACCAGCGAGCAACGGTGATTTTAAGACTGGAACCATCTTTGAGATTTTGCAATTCCTGAACAGTGCCTTTGCCGAAAGTCTTTTCCCCAATTATTTTTATGCCCCTTAAGTCGCGGAGCGCTCCGGCTAAAATTTCCGAGGCCGACGCCGATCCCCCGTTTACCAGCAACACGACGGGAAAATCCTTTAAGGCCGCGTTGCCGCTAGTTTTAAATTCCGTATTTTGTCCGGAACGGAATTCCTCGGTTACCACCACGGTGCCCCGCGGGAAGAACCAGCCGGAGATGTTCACCGCCACTTCCAAAAATCCGCCCGGATTGTTACGCAAATCCAAAACCATTCCTTTTGCTCCTTTCACCGCGCCATCTAAAACCGCCCGATAAAAAAGCAATGGAGCATTTTCATTAAAGGCATAAAGTTTTACATGAAGTATCTTGTCGTCCTTAACGCCCCAATCAAGAGTGGGAACTTTAATTTCTTGGCGGACAATGGAAAATTCTCTAGTCTTCTCCCAACCGTTACGAAGGATAGTTAAAACAACTTTTGTGCCGATTTCTCCACGGATCTTTTTAACCGCGTCATTCACGTTAAGCCCGTCGGTAAAATCGTCATTAACTTTGATAATTTTGTCTTTCGCCATCAAACCGGCTTTTTCCGCCGGGGAATCCTTCAAAGGAGCGATGATCACCAGCTGGTCGTCACGGACTCCGATTTCCGCCCCGATGCCGCCGAAACTTCCCGAAACGTCTTCTTCAAATTTTTTAGCGTCCGGCGGCGGGAAGAAAATAGTATGAGGATCTTTCAACGCGCCAACCAAGCCACTGACCGCTCCATAAACAAGGTCTTTATCCGTGACCTTGCCGCCGTCAATATGATAATCTTTGAGCTTTTCCCAGGCCTGCCAAAAGACCCCAAAGTCCGCTTTAACTTCCGGATCATCAACGTTGGTAATATTTTTTACCGTAATAACACGCGGGTCCTGTTGTCCTAACCGATAGCCGACATATAAAGAACCGCTCAAAACTAAAACCGCGGCCGCGATGCCGATTATCAGAAATATAGTCTGTTTTTTAATAATCATTTAGATTTTATTTTAACCCGCTTCGGAGTAAAACTCAAACTTAGATAGAGCCTCATACTGAGCGCCTGAGCGTTTGAGATGTGACTCCATCAAATCAATTGATTCGGCTTCGAACTCCCGATTGACGCTAATTTCTCCGCCGGAGGCGGATCCGCCTCCGGCGGACAACGGAGGCAATTCTCTATTTTGTCTGGCTACGCCAGATCTCGCGAAGCGAGACTGACTCATGGCCTCAAACCGGGCAATCGTCAGATGAGCGTTAAACAATCGGTGTTCTTGGCGGAAGCGAACGCCCAAAGCAAATAATTCTTTTTCCAAAAAGTTTTTTATTTTCCCCAGACCAAACGATGTTTCTTTATCACACGTTAGCCAGATTAGCCGAGGCATTTTTTCTGCCGGCCCGTAAATTATTTTTTCGAACCGGATCGTGGGCGGTTGGAATTCGACAGCCGTTTTTTCTAACGCTCGACTAATCAAACTCACGCTATGATCGTCCTGATAGCCGAGAAATTCCACGGTCAGATGATAATTCTCCGTGCTTAAAAACCGCACCCCCGCTCCGAACAGCGGCTTTATTTTATCAACGGCGCTCGCAAGGTCTTTTTTTAGGTTTTCCGGCAAGTTAACGGCGACGAAGACGCGTTTCGGGCTCATGTTATACTGAAATTGAAACATGAAATCCCTCACGCCGTCTAGCGAAAGTTATCTAAACGAGCTAAGAAAACGTTCAAAATCATCCAGAGTTTACAAATCTTACCAGTTGACTGGCCTGGAAGTAGCGAATATTTTAGAAGACTGGAAGCACAAATCCTTATATATTAAGCTTGCCAAAGAACACGGGAACGACCTTATCGCTATAGCGAAAAACGTGGCGGACAAAAGGGATGTTAGAAACAAAGGCGCCTATTTCATGAAAATCTACAAAAATGAGGTTGGTAACAATAAGCAATAAAAAAGAGGAGAAGTTTCTGCGGAAGCCGACGCGTCCTTTTGATTTTTCCGCCGGAGGCGGATCCTCCTCCGGAGGACAAAAATACAAAAAATCGGAAATCCGAGAATTGGTAAAAACCATGCGCCGCGATATGCAAGAGTATGAGGGCATCGGTTTAAGCGCGAACCAAATTGGTTTGGACGTAAAAGTATTTGTCGCAAAAATAGAAAATAAGTTCTACGCCGTTTTTAACCCCGAAATTATCCAAACGTCAAAAGAAGTCATCACGATGGATGAGGGTTGCTTGAGCGTACCGGGCCTATTCGGTTCGGTAGAACGGCCGGCAAAAGTCACCATTAAAGGAATCGACCCCGTCGGCAAACCAATAAAAATAAAGGCCTGGGGACTGTTGGCGAGGGTTTTCCAGCACGAAATGGACCACCTCAACGGAAAGCTGTTTATTGATAAGGCGAAGCAAGTGGAAAGAGTTCCAATAGTAAAATAATGAAATACGCTTTTTTCGGCAGTCCCAAGTTTGCCGCAATAATCCTGGAAAGGTTGATTGATGCCGGCCTTCCTCCCGCTCTAGTTATCTGCAACCCCGACAAACCGGCAGGGCGTAAAAAAATCATTACTCCCCCGCCGGTTAAATCATTAATCATAAATCATGCAACATGGGACATTCCGATTACGCAGCCGGAAAAATTAGATGAGAGTTTTAAGTTACAAGTTACAAGTTTAAAGTTGGATTTCGCCATAGTCGCCGCTTACGCCAAAGTTCTTGCAAAAGAAGTTATAGAGATTCCGCGCCTCGGAACGATCGGCGTTCACCCGTCACTTCTCCCGAAATATCGCGGCGCGACCCCAATTCAATCCGCTATTTTAAACGGCGAAAAAGAAACCGGCGTTACTTTGTATCTGCTGGACGAAAAAGTGGACCACGGAGACATAGTATCAAGTATTAAGTATCAAGTATTAAGTATGGATAATTACGAGACGTTGATAAAAAAATTGGCGGAATTAAGCGCGGATTTGCTGATTGAGACACTTCCGAAATTCGTTAAAGGAGAAATAAAACCACAACCCCAGAATGAGGCGGAAGCTACCTACACCAAAAAATTCCAAGCCAAAGACGGATTCGTATCGGATGAAACGCTTAAAGAAGCCCAAAACGCGCCTTCGTCATCGCGAGGCCGGAAGCCGTGGCGATCTTACATTAACACTATTGTAAGATTGCTTCGCGGAGCTCGCAATGACAGTAAAGAAGCGGCCATCAAAATTGACCGGTTAATCCGGGCATTAACCCCCGAACCGGGGGTTTGGACTATTCAAAACGGTAAAAGAGTGAAACTTCTGGAAGCGGAGTTGGTGGAAGGAAAACTAAAACTTAAAAAAATCCAAATTGAGGGTAAAAAACCTAAATCCCTTGCCCCAGCAGACGCTCAATATCCTTAACTTCTTTTTCGATAAGCTGGTTGACCCATTCTGTATCTTTAACCAGTTGTTTTTCCTTTTCCATTTCCTCCGGAGACAACCGGTTTTTAATTTTCGCTTGATTGAGAACCGCAAGCTCTGCTTGCAAATCGCGTCTCAAGATGAGAAATCCTTTTTTGATGGACTCTTCTGCTTCCAAGATCTCTTTCATTAAACTCTTATGCTTCTTTCGGCCATGATAGGTATGGTAAATAACGAAAGTCCCAAGAACAACGAGCGCGCCTAATAAGAAGACCACAAAAATCAGGTAGAGGGTTTCAAAACTCAAGCGAGAGGATCCGAATTGGATAGCGGTTTGAGCGACATCAATTTCAAACTGGGCACTGGGAGCACTAAGCTCCGCCCCAACGCGATTTTGAGTCCAGACCAAATAACGTCCGGCGGGGAAAAATTTCGGGTAGGAATAAAACCAATCGCCTTTGTTATCCACTTCTGCCGTTTCGCTTAAAGTCTGCCCGTCGTAGAGATTTTGAATGTAAACAACCACCTGACTGCCCGGGATAACCGACTTTCCTCCTATGTAAAATATTTCTTCGTTGGAAATGTTCTTAGAAATAGTAGTAACCAACGGCGGGGAAGAAATTTCCACGGCCTTTACCCCGCTTGCCGAAAAACTCAAAGCCAGAGTGGCGGCAAAAGCCAGAAGAACTGCCGAGCTTTTGAAATATTTGGATCGTTTTTCCTGCAAACGCTTCAGCTTTTCCATGATAGTCGGATCATGCAATGCTCCGGCTATCCGCCTCGCGTGGACATTATTATGCCAGCGCCAGACTTTAAGCCCGAAGTAAGTCAGAACGCTCAAAATTAAAACACCCAGAATTACTACTAACCAGCGGGGCAAAAATTCAAAGCCAATTATCTTTAAAATAGGAGTGACAATGGCGAGTTTTTCGCTCACTTCTTTAAAATTGCCCGCTTTGTCATAAGCTCGGATAAGCACTTGATAACGTCCTAGGACCAATTTCGGCACGTATGGGCTGTCAGCTTCGATAAAAAAGGGCTGCTGACTGATAGCTGTATTGGCGGCATCCTGAACGGAAAGAGAAACGATTTTTAATTCATGGTGGTCTACTCCGGACGAGGTGTCGGTGGTTAAGAAATAAATAACGGGGCGGTTGCTGCTAGTCCGGCTCGAAGGCGAAATTTCTATCGGAAAATCGGCCGGCGGCGCGGAGTCAATTTTAACGGCAAAATGAGTGGTGTCTCCCCAAAGGCTATTTCTCAACGCCTTGATATGGAAAAAACGCAGGCCGTCAGGCAAATCTTTATAAACAATAGAATTTCTTGCGCCCTCCGAAATATCATCCGGAATATCAATTGGTTCGTTATTTAAAACATAACTGTAACCTTCCACCGGATTGTTGTTGGTCCAACGCAAAATTACATTTTTATTTTGATACCAGCGGTTTTGGTCAGAATGGGTTTCAGAAACAACTATCGGACCTCTCGGCGGAGGTAACGACAAGTCATAAATGCCGTTTCCGGTATTTGTGAGAACGTCGGTTCCCAAACCGTCGTTTAACAACACTTTGGACTTGTCTAAAAATCGCACTAGAGCCTGGCCAACCGACTTTACTCTGAAAGTCACCGTGGCCACCACTCCGTTACTCGTTTGAATACCGGGGTCTGGAACACCACCCTGGAAATTCAAAAATCCCCGCCCATTATCAAATTGCGGCTGATTGGTCCAAATATTGATTATAGAACTCCCCAAGGTTGGAGAAACAACTTGCAGCTTATCAGGCGGGAAGCTTAAAGATGCCTCCAAGGCATTGACAAAACGGCTGCCCGTATCTAAGAGAATAGAAACCGTAAAAGTGCTGCCAACGGTAAAAGTTCCTGCGGCCGGAGACAAGTGCAACGAAGCTCCTTCCGCGGCAAAAGCTTCACCGGGCAAAATTACCCATGAAGCCAGTGTCAAAATGGTCAAAAAACAGGCTATGACTGATTTAAATAAATTCAACATCCTCTATTTATTATAACAAACTAGTCTGTCCAGTTGTGCATCAGAATGCTTAAATCAAAAAGATTTATTGTCGCGTCAGAATTTAAATCAGGAGACGGACGACCCAGGCCCAAAATACTCGCAAAAAGACTGGCGAAATTCGGTTTCTTTAATGGCTTTTCCCACCAATAGAGCATAACACTCACGTCTTCCAAGCCTACTCTGCCGTCACAATCAAGATCCGGCCCAGTGCAAGCTTTAAAAAGCTTGCTAACAAAAAGCTTCTTGTAAATAGCGAGAATTGGCCCGCCGCCACCCACATTCCCCGAAACCGTCGCTACTGCCGCCGCTGGTCCGGCGGCTGCCACCGCTGGTCCGGGATAATATAAAAATCCGCTCTTCACCTCAAAACTGCCGGAAGTGCTTATGCCGGTACTGATCTGGCTGATTACTCCATTTAAACGATAGCTTGCCGAAGTGGAATAACCGCCGGGAAGAATTACCGGATTTAAAATTTTAAAATCGGTAGAAGTGAATTCTTGCGCGCTACCAGTAGCAAGTAGAATGTAGAAAGTAGCAAGGAGAACTAACAAAAAATGAAGATTTCTTAAGGAAACCATTGCTTTTAATTATAACCTTCCTGCTTACTACTTTCTACTAACTATTTGGCCTCCGCCTGGCCCTTCTTGAAGTCGTTGATGGCAGTCACCACCTGAGAATCGGCTTTCAAATCCTCGACAAAGAGAATTTGGGTTTTATTGATTCTCATTTCGTCCTCCGGACCATGAAGCTCTCCGCCAAGCTTAACCAAATTAATTTGCTGTTGAGGCGCATTCGGGTCTTTCGGTTGCAAGGCTTGAGTAACCCTCAAGTAATAAATATCCCGCAGTACCGGATAAGCTGATTTGACGCTGGATAATTTGCCGAAATACACTTGGTTATTCGTCAAAAACACCGCTTGATACTTATCGCTTGAACCGGATGGAATCAATCCCAACTTCCACAACGCTATCAATGCCACTACAACGACCACCAGCCAAACCCATTTTGCACTTAATAAATTTTTAACCATTTTTATATAAACTAACAAAACCGACCTTTTAAAAGTAATGTTTTAATTATAACTCTTCCTTTTTCTCTTGCAAGCCACACCACAAATTTTTGCTCTTTTCAGTCAATGGGGGTAAAATTTAACAATATATGCGCAAAAAACTTCTGCTACCCGTTTTAATCTTTTCGGTTGGACTCTTAAGCGGGTGGTTTAGCAGCAGCAGCAGACAAATCGTCAGCTTAACCGAGTTGCGCGGGCAATCAGATTTACAATTCACCAACCCACTTCTCGAATGCGATATCGCTGAAGCCAATTTTCGAGAGCTTAAACCGTTTAAGCAAAAGGTTTTTGACTCAATTAAGGCACGGCTTGATAGCGGCGAAGCAAGTCACATCTCTGTTTATTTCCGTGATCTTAATAACGGCCCGTGGTTCGGCATCAACGAAAAAGAGGTTTTTTCTCCGGGTAGTTTATTAAAAGTGCCTTTTATGATGGCGGCTTTTAAGCAGGTTGAATCCGATCCCGATTTTCTTAATCAGTCAGTAGTTTATTCAGGCGGTAATGAAAATGACAAGATGTCTATCAAACCAAGAATAGTCATGGAAGTCGGCAAGTCTTATGCGCTCAATGATGTAATTCGAAGAATGATCATTTACTCGGACAACGACGCGAAAGATTTACTGCTTTCAAAAATAAACGGCCGCACGCTCACCAGAACTTACGAGGATTTAGGCATTCAAGGTCCGACAATGGATAAAACCGATGATTTTATTAATATCAAAAACTACGCTTCTTTTTTCCGTATACTTTTTAATGCCTCTTACCTCACAAAAGAATTTTCCGAAAAGGCCTTGGCAATACTTAGCGAGGTGGATTTCCGCGACGGCTTAGTCGCCGGCGTTCCCAAAAATATGCCGGTTGCCCATAAATTCGGCGAACGGGAATACCTGGGTAAAAAACAATTGCACGATTGCGGTATTATCTACTACCCCGATCATCCCTACCTTCTTTGCGTAATGAACCGCGGCGATGATTTACAAAAAAATGACAAAGACGATCGCCGACATTTCCAAAGTTGTTTATCAGGAAGTAGACAAGCAGTCCAGATAATTAAAAACTCGTTACGGCTTTTATCGCCTCTTCCAGTCTTGGAAGCTCTGAATTACGAAACTACCAAAAAGTTATTTCCTGAGCTTGTCGAAGGATAACTTTTTGGCTCATGGTAGCCCTTCGACGGGGCTCAGGGACTAAAAAGATTGTAATTTGATAATTTGCAATTTCTAATTTTCAATAAACTTCGTCGTGAGTTCCTATCGCGATCAAGAAAATAGATTTGTTTTCAAAATAAAAAATAATCCGATATTCACGCGTGATGGATGCGGCTAATAAATCTTTTAATTTACCGGCGAGCTTGTGGGTTCTTAAGCGAGAATCTCTGGGATTATTTTCCAAAATGGAAAATTTATTCTCAACCGCCTCCCGTAGTTCTGGGCAACGTTTTAAGAAGTTTCTAAGCTGCTTTTTGAAGCTCGGGGAAACAACCAGCCGAAACATTTTATCGCAGCTTTTTAAAAAGATCTCGAGAGTTTTTAAAAACTTCTCCCTTGCCTTGCTTTATTTCCGCTAAACTCATCATTACTTCAAACTCCAAAAGTTTCCGCTTGGACTTGCTTATTAAACCCTGAATTTCGCTGGCGGTCTTATTAAGTTTTTTAGTTATTGTCGCTTGGGTCATATTCTTATAGTATCAAACCAAATAGGAAAATCAAAGCTGCTCTGCCGGCGGCGGTTCAGGAGTTGGCTCCGGAGCGGGCTCGGGAGTAGGTTCCGGAATTGGAGTTGGCGCTGGCTCTGGTTCGGCTTCGCTCACCACAAGTGGGGTTGGTTCTGGCGGTGGCGCCGGCGCTGGTTCAGTAGTTGCGGTGGCTTCGGAATTGACTGTTGGTTCTAAAACCGGTTCAGTGGCAATGGGTTCGATTGCTGTGGTTGGCTCGGTGGAAGTTGCGGTATCGCTAATAGGCACAGGCTCGGCTTGCTCTGAGCTTACCGAAGGGGCTCCGCCC
>JGI1356J14229_10000379_pt1 | contig 44812 bp, 74 predicted proteins | sample Subgrocontami58m_FD_14229 | JGI IMG/M metagenome (IMG submission 14229) | reverse complement strand
ATGAAGAACACACATAAGGAGAACTCCGTGACCCCCAAAGAGAAAGCAGAAGCAACTTGGCAAAAAGTATCCCGACTTGAAACCCTTCTCCAGCAGAAGGAAACCCAAAACAAGAACCTTCAGGAGAACTTTGACGATGCAGTAAAAATCAACAAGGAATATCGGGGCAATAGAAAGGCTAACAAACAGACAATCAAAGAACTTCGATCCACCATATCCCGACTTGAAGGGGAGCACGAAATCAAGCTTGAAGAATGTCGAGAAACCATTTTAGAGTTGACAAAAAACATAGGGCTTGCCAAATCGGAGGCTTCCCGACTCGAAGAGGAGCAATACAACACACAAAACGCAGTGAACCAATTAAGAAAACTCATCGCCTCTCTCACCCCCCCCACAGGAGAACAGGGATGAAGGCTTGTTTTCCATTTGAAGATAAAGCGCATTGAATAAGCCACCCACAACGCCAACGCCACGAACCGCAAAAGCAATAAACGCCGCACCGAGGAGAAAAACCATGATTAGGGGGATTCCGGGAATCTTAGATTATTTCGTTGACCGGGACGGCAACATTTACTCTCAAAAAGCACGCGGAGCCGCCGTTCAATACGGGAAAAAAACAAACAGAATGAGAATATTCAACCCCGAAATAACCAAGGGAGGATATAGACGGGTTGGGCTTACCATAGGCGGGAGGGTATGTCGTTATTCCGTTCACCACCTCGTCCTTGCCACATTTAAAGGTCCGCGTCCAAAGGGCATGCTGGCTTGTCATGGCAAGAACGGTGTCTCCGACAATTCCGTAAAAAATCTTTACTATGCAACTTCATCGCAAAACCAACTTGATAGAATAAGAGACGGAACGGATGGTCGTGGCGAGAAACAATCAGGGGCAAAACTTAATAGGGTTCAGGTTCGCATAATTCGCAGACTGCGTGATATTCTTACCCAAAGTCAAACCGCCAAAATATTTGGGGTTCACCAAGCGACGATTTGGCGGATTCAAACTAAAAACGCTTGGGAATGGTTGTGAAAACAGCGAAAGCCAACAATCAACCATTGACCGGTGATTACGAATTTTACCCTAACGAAACTCCGCAACAAAAGAGCGAAGGCAAGAGCATGGGTATCAAAACGAAAACAAAGCGTAAGATAGCCAAGAGTCTCTGTCCTTGCACTCAAGGGGAAATGGAATACACCGGACAAACGGCAGACGATAAGAACGTAGGGGTTTATAGATGCAAGAAGCATCTCACGTGGAAAAGATTTCCTAACAAAAAAGGAGAAAAGTAGATGGAACGATATAAGGTTTATCAACTCATAGATGGGGAGAGAAAATATCGGGATTCTCTTGGTGCAGACAGGATGGAGAAGCTGGAAACAGTGCACTCCGTTGGCGATTATTGCACCATGCTCAGATATTATGTTGCAGAATTAGACAAAGCTTGGACGATGAATCCGGGGGATAAGGTAGCCCTTGATGTTATGCGGAAGATTGGTGGCATAGCTGTTCATTGCATGGAGCAACACGATGCACCCCCAAGAACGCTTCCCTCACAAACCATAGGACAAGAATGAAAACTACAGGGCTATTCTCAATCCACCGTTACGAAATCAAGGCCAAATATGGAGAAACATTCTATCTATTGCCTTTTGGGGATATTCACCGTTTCGCCCCGTTGTGCGATGTGGAAAGATGGCTTGCCTACCTGAAATGGGCTAAGACAAAAAAGAACGCCTACTTTTTAGGTATGGGAGATTATGACGACCTCGCTTCAACCTCTGAGCGAACCCTGCTATCAGACAAGAAATTCCACGAATCAACACTTGAAACCCTTGACAACCTCTACAAAAAGAACACCTTAAAGCTCGCTAAGGAACTTGAATTTATGAGGGGGAAACTGATAGGGCTTTTAGGCGGGAATCATTACGCTGAACTTCAAAGCGGGATCAATACCGACCAACTCTTAGCCGACCACCTCAATACAAAGTTTTTAGGGGTTGCGGCGTTTATCAGGCTTTCTATTTCTTCTGATACGAAACACAGGGGGAGCTATTCGATAGACATTTTTGCCCATCATGGGAGGGGAAGTGGGCAACTTGCTGGGGCCACGATTAACTCGGTAGAGAAAATGATGAACATTGCCGAAGCCGATATTTTTCTTTCAGGACATGACCACCAAAAAGGGGTAAGGCCGATTGAGAAACTAACCCTGAGTGAAGGCAATGGTGGGTTAAGGCTTTCAAAGAGGAAAATCATGCTTGGTAGGACGGGGTCATTTTTGAAGGGGTACGTTGAAAACCATGCAAGCTATATTGTGGATATAGCCGCCCGCCCGACAGAACTTGGAGTAATCAAAATTGAAATAACCCCAAGACGAATACAAAAAGATGGCGATGACCGGATGGAGATGGATATCCATGCCTCAGTTTAGGTTAAGCCGTTTCGATGGTTGCTTTTTAGGTTTTTACACATTGGATGCGACAACGATTAAGGCGAAATTCTTCTCAAGGGTGAAGAAAACAAATTCGTGTTGGATTTGGATGGGGTCTAAATTGCCACACGGATATGGCATGCTTAGGGCGCGTTGGACGGGGAAGAAAACGATGTGGAGAACTCATCGTTATAGTTGGCTTATTCATCGCGGGGTGATACCGGAAGGGATGTGTGTTTTACATAGGTGCGACAATCCCCCTTGCGTAAATCCAAGACATTTATTTCTTGGCACACAGGCGGACAATAATGAAGACATGCGGAGAAAGGGAAGATTGATTAATGTTGGTGGGGACAAACACTGGACAAGGCTATATCCGGACAAGGTATTGCGCGGAGAAAAGAACGGGATGGCTGTTCTTACGGCTGAACAGGTGAAAGAAATTAGGGAAAAGGCGAGAACGCATACTTGCAAGGAATTGATGACTGAATATGGCGTTTGTTTGGCTTCAATCAAGAACGTGATTTCTCGTAGAACCTATGCCTCGGTATGACCCGCATACCATACAATGAATTTTCAAACGATTTAGAAAGAATGAGGGACGTGGAAATCCCACTCATTAAGGAAATACCCAAACCTTGCGACGATTCTGAGTGCGCTCACGGAAATTGCGAAATTCTAAGGAGAATAGCTTTTGAAAAACAAGAAGAAGAAACCAGTAAAGCCTACATCCTTCAACTTCAAGAAAGCCAAAGGCAAGAGCAGGATCGAAAGGACTCGTTATGACGGTAAATGAACGGCGACAAGACTTTACTTGGATGGTTCACCTGTTGATAAATTGGGCTTATTCAAGCGGGTACAAACTCGCAATCGGTGAATGCACCCGAACACTCGAACAGCAAAAGCTCTACGTCAGTCAGGGTAAAAGCAAGACCTTGGACTCGAAACATCTACAAGGGCTTGCTGTGGACGTATCGGCTTGGAAGGAAGGAAAATATCTCGACAAGACTGAGGACTACAAATATCTCGGTTTGTATTGGGAGTCTATCGGCGGGCGATGGGGCGGGAGATTCGGGGACGATCCAAACACCGAAATCATCGAGGGGTGGGATGGGATGCATTTTGAATATAACAAGGGATAATCTGCATTTAATTGGGCACGTTGGCGCGCACCCCTCAACGGCACAGATATTGTTCCGCGCTTGTTATCTTTATAAACCGTCAACTTTCGCAAGAATTAACTTGACAATGAAAAAAAGGAGTGGTATCGTTACTCCCGCACAAAGGAGAATAAAGTGAAGATAGAGATTAAGCATCGCTTTTCAGGCTCGGTTTTGTTTTCACTCAAAACCGAATCAATTAAATTATGTGTGGAGGCCGGAATTAGGGCGGGGGCGAATTTGAGTTCTGCGAATTTGAGTTATGCGAATTTGAGTTCTGCGGATTTGCGTTATGCGGATTTGAGTTATGCGAATTTGAGTTATGCGAATTTGAGTTCTGCGGATTTGCGTTCTGCGGATTTGCGTTATGCGGATTTGAGTTATGCGAATTTGCGTTCTGCGGATTTGCGTTATGCGGATTTGAGTTATGCGAAAAACATCAACAAATATCTCGTTACACCCATCAGAATGCTTTTTGACCAACCCGCCAAAATTAGGGCATACAAGTTAGTCAACTCGGAAAACGTCGGCCCGTTTAATGGTGGGATAATCTATCTCAAGGGGAAATCCTATTCAGTAAAGGCCAATACGGACGAAAACAAGCAATGTGCCGCAGGAATAAATCTTGCCACACTTGACTGGTGTATGCGAGAATGGAGGGAGGGTTACAAGATTCTCGTTGTCGAGTTCACAGCGAAAGATATTGCCGCAATTCCAACAGCAACCGATGGGAAATTTCGAGTAAGTAAATGCAAGGTCGTCGGAGAAAAAGACTTAAAAGAAATCGGACTGATAAAATGAAAAAGCAACCCCAAATCAAAGAACAGGTCGGGATAAGACTCAGCCCCGCCACAATCAAAGAAGTGAAAGAGGTAATTGCCAATAATCCACTTTACCGAAACACTTCACACTTGATTGAGGTGGCGGTTATCGCTTTCCTATCAAGACAGAAGGAGCAACCGTAAATGAAATACACAATCAAGGAAAGATTGTCCGGCGACGGTATCCGCAGATTTTACGCATACGACGATAAGGATTATTTCGTTGGCGACACCTGTGGGAACACGGTGGAGGAGTGCGAGACAAAACTGAGGAACGTACTCAATCCCGCAAGGGTCGTAAAGGAGATCGAAGTCCCATGAACCACACTTCAAGAGAAGAAGTTACAATGGCAGAGAAACACCTTGCAGGCGACGGCGAACCTTTCGGTGAAATGGAACCCGAAAACCCCCATTGCCCCAAGTGCAAAACGAGGCTTGAGGAGATTGATGTCTGCGCTGAATGTGGCGACCCCGACGCTCACGAAATAGGCAAAGAGGATGAAAGCTGGACCGTGTGTTCTGCTTGCCGTTCAATCGAACGGGGCTACAAGAAGGCTCTGTGGTGCGATTATTGCACAGAGGTTGTATGACTGACGACCAGAAAAAATACCTTACTTATCTCGTCGCGCTGAGAGATTTCAAGGAAACCTATAAAAAGCTGATTATGGGCTTTGAATTTAAGGGAGAATTGGATTGGAAAACCTATGAGCAATGGAAGGATGAAGTGGTTGCTTCTTTTCCAGAAGAAGGGGTGCAGATTGGGAGGTATAAAGCAACACTTCATCAGAAAAATCCGAAACCAACATTTCAATCTCAAGGCGTTTATGAGCTATTAGGCAAGAAGTCCATAGTCCTTCACAAATTCAAAAAAGGAGAACCCAAGTGAGCATCATCGCCACAAACCAAAACAAAAGGAGAAGCAAATGCCACGAACAAATGAAATGATACCCAGCAAATTCCTCAAAGGTGCAGACGTTGGAGATGGAAAGCTCGTTACCATTGGGAATGTTACAAGGGAAAACGTCGGGACAGAGGAAGAGCCGGAAGCAAAGTGGGCGGTTCACTTCAAAGAATTTGCCAAGCCGCTCGTTCTGAATAAAACCAACATCAATCGGCTTGAAAGGATGTGCAGTTCGGATAACACGGACGATTGGGCGGGGAAGCAATGCGTTGTGTATTTTGACCCCGACGTGGAGTTTGGCGGAAAGACGGTAGGCGGGTTGAGGGTTCGTTCACCGAAAAAAGAATCGGATTTGCCGTTCTAACGTGGAAGAAAAAAACTGGCAGGTGGAATTGACGCTTCGCCATTTGGCGACCATCAATAAACACGCCAAGAAAATACAGTTAAGCGACCGTGATGGTTACAACGAATGGAATCACTTCATGTCGATCTGTGAACGAAGGGGAGAGGACCTGAGCAAGGTAACGTCGGGGGAGTTTAACTGGTTAAAGTCTTTAGCTGAACGACTCAAAGAAAGGTGAACGCATGACTTGGGAACAATGCAAACACGCGGGGATAATGCTGGCGATTTGGGTGGTTATTCCGGTTGCGTTTTGGGGTTTTCTTTACTGGATTTTCTCATGAAAAAATACAGGGTTCAATCTGGGGGTATGGATGTGATTGTTAAGGCTAATAGCTTTGATAAAGCCGTTGAGGGGGCGATTGCAGAAAATCTTCCAGACAGTCTCGGCATCCTCATTTCGGCGTTAGAGGTTGGTAAGGGTGAGGGGGAAACGCTCTACATTTCAACAGAAAAAATCTTGCAGAAACTTGGTAGATGGGGCGAAAAATGAAACGCCGCCACGTCCCGCCCTTACTCGTAGCACTCATTGGTTTTACGTTTCTCATTCACGCGCAACTGACCCCAAGATATGTGAACTACTCTCTCAAGGAACTGAATGTCTATACAGAAGCAGTGGATAGTTTGCGGGGGGAAATAAACAAGAGAGATTCTCTTTTAACCCTTTGCAATGGCGATCTTCGCGTATCAGAGTGGAACAACAGGGCAGTAATTGCTCAACTAGACTTATTCACGGAGGGCAAATGATCTACCTTGACGAACCCTGCAAGAACTGTAAACCGAACTCGCCCTGTCATCGCCACGCGGGAAGGAACGTGCGGGAGTTGAATAAGTTGAAACCAATTTTTTATTCTACCCCTACTTCGGGCAGTCTTTTAAGGAAAGCACGGGCAAGGCTAAACCCCTTTTACTCGTATGACGATTGGAGAGAGATGGGGAGTATTCAGGGAAGATTCTCAGACAACTAAATGAAACGTAAGCCCATACGCAAAATAAGCCCAGCCAAGACCCGAAAGGCGGTTAAGTAAATGCCCAACAAGAAGGATTACGAGAAGAACCGACAGGCTTACATCGACTATTCTACGCGCTGGGGCAAAGCCAATAAAGACAAAGTTAAAGTCTTTAGGGCCAGTGTTCGGGCCGCTCGACGCGCTTGGATGGACCAGCTTAAGTCTGGCCCGTGTGTCGATTGTAAAAATACTTATCCGCCCTGCGTGATGGACTTTGATCATGTTCGTGGAGAGAAGTTTAAGAACCTGGCGGCGATGCCCGGCTATCCTGAGGATATAATCCTTGAGGAGATCGCTAAATGCGATCTTATCTGCTCTAATTGCCATCGTATTAGAACACATCTTGGCAAAGAAGCGTAAATACCTCAGGAAGATAAGTCCAGCTAAGAGCCTCTTCCGTAAGACGTGGAGGGAATGTAACGAGGCTTGGAAGCAGGCTTGCAGGCGTAGGGATGGGAATCAATGCGCCATACACAAACGAAAGGACGTAGTGTTACAGGTTGACCATTACATAACAGCTAAGAAAAAGTCAGTATATTTCGATCCCCGTAACGGAACAACGGTATGCGCGGCTGACAACGCGGGTAAGGCATGGCACAATCCGATTGAGATAGTAATACAACGCCACGTCGAAGCGCGGGAAGGCGGGCAAGTGGTGGAGGAGCTTCTTGCGTGTGCGAATAAACAGAAGAAATGGACGATTACAGAGCTTGAGGCACAAATCACCTACCTGAATGGGTTATGGAGATGAAAAAGACACTTACTTTCTCTGCCTTATTCTTACTCTGGGCTTATCGAATCTACCGGAAGCACGTAAGACGTGAGAGACTTTTGACAAGCGGGAGATGCTAAGGTTGGACGGACGCAAGTATAACGCATACAAGCCCCTTGATGTTGATAGAATGTTGGGGCTTTACCCTTCTCATTCCATTAATCAGCTTGCGAGGCTGTTCAAGGTTGACCCCAAGACTATTCGGGCAAGGTTACGATCGAGGGTTACACTAAGGAAGGAACACGCCGGCGGAAGGGTTAAGGGCCAGAAGGATCGCGTACCCCGCAAGCCCTACGGGAGCAAAACAAAGCAATTCCTTCGCTACCTGAAGAAATTACGAGACAGGTGTTACTGGATGTACCACAGAGACTACGCCGAACGAGCCCTACCCGGCGAACACGCGAGAATGGAAAGGTCTCACGGTTAATTCAAGAACACCCAGTACTTAGCTTGGGCGTCCTTAGTTGTGAGATACCGAAACGTCTCAAAGAGCAGAGACTTGATTTTATAGACCTGACCGTGTAGCGTATAGACTTCTAAGACTTCACCGGTTCGTTGATCTTGAACAGAGTAGAAGTCAGCCCAATTATTCGGTTTCATGTTTGCCCCCAATTTGTTCTTGTATGAGTTTCTCCATGTTCTCTGCCATACGTTCAGCACCCGCCAGTAGCACCCTGCACAGTTCCCACATTTCTTGATTGAAGGCATACCGAGCGCGCATCATTTGAGCGTCGAAGGCTTGTTTGATTGATTCAGTCATACACGCCCCAACATTTCTTCCGTGAGTAAGGTCTCTACAACGGCTCGCATCATGGCTTCACCTCAACAGGATTGAGAATCTTGTATGCCTCTGCTGTTTGTATGTTATGCTCTTTGGCGTAGGCTTTGGCTATGCGGACCCGCTCTTTGAAAGCGACCATGCCGGGATCAGCTGGTTGGGGCCTTCGCGTTCTCTTTTTGGGGGTAAATTCCGCCGCAAAAATAGAGTTCAGGGCCGCAACGGTTTTTTGTATACGTTCTTTTTGTGCTTTGTTCATTGGCTCACCCTTTCCAATGCTTGTTGAAGGCGGGCGACTGTTTTGGTTGCGGTCCCGCCAAGATTGCGGACCTCAAAATACTTTATTGCTTCTTGGACCGCTTCCACAAGCTCTTGAATGGCTGAGGGGTTAAGGCCTATAAAACCGTTCACCCTTGAAGTGATAACCGAAGCGAGTTTTCCCGGCATTTGGAAGTTGATGGCACGCTCCCCATGAAATTCTGGGCGGGTCAAAATAACTTCACCACGCATTGAGGTTGGTTGAATTTTGAAAGGCATTTGTTCGGTTAAATACTCTTTCGTGTGTTTCATGGGTTCACCCTTAGATTCACTCTTATTCTTTTCCATTCGTTAATATCCCGCACAACGGGAAGGCTCGTGCTTGCGTTATTGAATGTTTCGCCTTCCCGTATTATGCGGTCACAAGCGTTACAGGTGCAGATAAGCCCATTTTCTTTCATTGATTTTTTCATGGCTTCATTCAATGATAGGCACATATCGACCCTTGCGCGTCTCAAGCTTGACCGTTGCGCCTCTTGGATCGCCCTGGAATGTGACCACAAGCTTGATACTCTTTGCAATGGCTTTAATCTTGTCCTCAACCTTGTCTGCTTCAACGGTGAACACGGTAGTCCCGTCCGAGTTGTCCGAATTGTCAACATAGCCGGACTTGACATTTGCTCCATATTCGCGGCGTGCGTAGTCGTCTATTGATCCGGTATAATACATTTGACCGCGTACACGTCCATAGCCGTTGCAATCCATTTCGGCCAAACGGTGATGTTTCTTTGCAAGGCTGCGAATAGTCATATAGCCTTGCATCCAAACTTGACTACGCTTCTCGTAGTCATCCGGCGTTTGACCGTTGAGTTGTCCGAGAATCTCGAAGTATTTTCTTGTCTGTTTCATTGCTTTGCACTCCTTCAAATAAGTGAAAGTGAATTACTGATAATGCTTTGAAACTTTGTTTGCGCCGGTCATTACGTGTTCAAGGTTGACCGAGTAGTCAGAGATAACGTCCCAGCCATCATTTCCATAAACAAAGAACACCCAGCCGGTCTGCTTGCCGTCTTTATCGAAAATCAAGTGTTCCTCGTCCGTTAAAAACATGGCTTTTAAAATTGTTTCCTTGTCGTTGCAGGGCTTCAATTCCATTTCATCCCCGCCATTGTCAACGCCGATCAAATAACCGGCTTTCAGTCCGTCCTCAATCAATGCTGAAGCAATTTTCTTTTCGACTTCTTGACGCATTTTGATTGACATTGTGAAGCCCTCCTTTATTGGTTTAGAGTGTAATACGTTGTGCAAGTTCTTTTGATATAAAGCCGTTGCGTTGTAAGTCATCAACAAAGTCAACAAAACTCATGCGGATGTTAGCGCAATATTCATTTTGCCTCTTGCCGATAATCCGTTTGAAGTCCGGGAACGCCGCCCAAAACGCAGCCCTTACCTGTCCTTGTGTTTTAATCGCTTGCTTTTCCATCGTTTCACCTTAATAAAAAAGCCCGGTACAGATTCAAGCTGTCAATGAGCCTCAGGAGGTAAGAGAGGCGCTTGAATTGCACCGGGCGAATAAGTATATTGGTTATCGTTTCCATTGACAGAAACGGGGTTAAGGGTTAGAGTGTGGAAAATATATTTACATATCGTCGCGCACTTTTCTCTGTTTTGAATCGTGCTTGAAGTTCTCCATTGACATAAACGGCTTTTCGATATTCGGGCAAATCAGAAGCGCGTATTTCCATATTTGGTAGTTTGCGCTTTGGATTCGCGTATAGTACGCGTTTTGATACCGTTTCCTGTATTTTCAAAATGCAATGATCGAGTATCGCTCCTCCGCCCGTGCTTCGAGAGTTGTTTATCAGGATAGCAACCTTTTGCGGGCCTGTGGAGTTGCTAATGCGTCCGAAAATGTCGTGTTCTTCAAGCCACAACTTGCCTGTTTTTGTATCTCCAAGCCAAAGCTGAACACGCACGTTTCGGGCTTGTGCGTCAAGAAGTGCGTCCTTTACGGCTTGTGGTGTTTTTTTGTTGAACGAGTTTATCATTTAGTGTTTCCTCCCTATAATTGGTTTGTGTGTTGCATACGCATCCTTATACAGATACTGTGCCATGAGTGAAAACATGGAAAACAGAGTAAAACAAGGGTTTGAAGGAATTACAATAGTAAATATAACCGCGCTGAAAATAAATCTTTGACCATAAGACAAACAAAGACAAGGACTTATAGAATAATCGGTAATTATTTTCGTGAATCGGTAAAAAAGACTTGACAAACGACTAATGATTGTCTATATTGTTCTTGCATTGAATTGATACCGCGCAACATTACGCGGTTGCTGTAAGTCTTATACATTGAGCCGCGCGGCGTACGAATAGGACTTAACCCTAAAACAACTTACGTAAGAGCCGAAAGAACGCCGCAAAGCCCATCTAATCTTCCAGGGACCCACAACGAATGAACGCGCCACAAAGCATTGTAGATCAAGCTTTTGAACTCGTAAGAACACCACATCCGAACAGTATAAAGAACCTCGAAAAAGAAAAAACCTTCCGTAGTGAAAGAATGGAGGATCGTAAAGAGGCCTTCCTTCAATCCCTCTCTAAATGTTGGCCCGACATAAGCAAAGCCTGCAAAACGGTAGGAGTGACACGTCAAGCCGCCTTCTTATGGCGATCACAGGATGAAGCCTTTCACACTCTTTGGCTTAATATACAAGATAAAGTACTTGACAAGCTGGAATCTCACGTAGTCACAACTTGTATGAAGCCCGGCATGGTGGGTTACGCCTTTCCGGTCTTAAAGGCATACAGGCGCAGCATTTACGGCGATCAGGTGGAGCATTCTGGGACCATAGGAACGATCAATTTAGTAGCGAATGTAACCAGGCCGATGAACGAACATGGGCTTGACAAGGCAAAAGAGGTGCAAGCGCTCCCGGCGCCCGCGGAGGAAGGAGCATAGCAAGAACACCAATGAATTGGAAGAGAACACCCCGAAACCACAAGAGGGCGCTCACGAGAAACCCAATGTTTAAGCACCCCAAATGCGGTTGCTTCACCCATGCGATACAACTGCACACAACAGGGCATGGAGGGGGTGTTGCCAAACAGGCCGGAGGGGTTGGATGAGTAACTACTTTGCCCCGGAGGGTAGGGTGATATCCGGCAGTTTAACATCTTTTCCCAAATTTAGGAATGGATAGCGGGAGTAAAAATGTTGACTGAGTATTGGTATTGGAGGACGGTTAGACCTACCCTAGAGTTTAAGCATCCGATGGTATTTGGATTTTGTATGGGGGTACTCTTTTTGGTGGTTTTTTTCACGGTATTAGCCAGATGAACGTAACGATTGAACAGCAATTCAAGTTAATGTATGAGATTTTATTCAGTTTAGCCTCTAATAGTGGTGGTAAAGTAAGGATTTCAATACTTCCCGCTATAAGACTGGACGGAATGTTTTTAGAGGCTGATCCTTCGGACAATTCGGTTACGGTACATATAACACCGGAGACGGTAAATTGAGATTTCTTGAGAGGATTAAGAGGTTATTTCACAAGGAGATACCGGACGAGATTTCAAGTATTCAAGCTCCCAAACCCATCAGACGGGCATCTAAAGCACAAGAGAGACGTTGGAAGAGATCGAAACAGCATCCGCTACAAAAGCATCATTTCGGTCAATTTTCACCATTAAAACCAATCTAAGGAAATCACAATGGCAAGAATACCAGAAAGCGTTGACAAGGTTGAGCGGGAGCTTTTAGTAAACGAGCACGCTGCGACCTATCTCAAAGGAGTCTTATATTTCAACCGCGATTCTCGCAAATGGGAACGCGGAGACCAGCCACTTACAGAGGAAGAGTTCAAGAACACTGTAAACGCTGGTATTTTAGAGGCGTTAAGTCAAATCTTAACCGAATTGAAGGTCAATACATACTACCTGAGTCAGGGGTTAAATGTGAAAGACGACCCGGAATCAATTCGCAACGAATTATCCAACATTTTTTAAAGGAGAGTCATCATGACTCAAGAAGTAGTTGTAGGCGCGCCATCGGTAATATCTTTTGCTGATGGTAGCGTTCAAAAACAGCTTGGCGGAAGGCAGGGGGACGCTATCGTCTCTGAGCTACACGGCAAGTATTACACTCAGGCTTCCAGGGGAAACCTGTTTGTAGGCAATCAGGCCGCGGCTGGCGCGGTTGTTCCGATTTATTCCAATACAACCCAGCAATGCGGTCTTTTGAATCCGGCGGGATCGGGAGTCAACCTTGTTCCCGTCAGGCTAAATATCGGCTATGTCTCAACAACGGGCGCGGCCGGTAGTTTTGCTCTTGGTTACATTACGGCTGGTGGTGGGGTTATCGCTACCGGTGGCAAAGGTGTAACAGCCGCAACAACCACGACACCGGTTAATTGCAATCTCTTTGGCCCTCCGGCAAAGGGGATTTTCATGTCGGCTGCTATTACGACCGTGGCTCCGGGTCTGTTGATGCAACTCGGTATTAACCAGTTGGTTACAACTGCTGCGGATGCAACAAACGTATTCTTCGAAGGTAAGTACGACTTTGACGGCACGTTGGTTGTTCCTCAGGGCGGAGGCATTTTCTTCGCCGGTAATATCGCGGTATTGATTACCCTCGCGGCTTCAATCGTGTGGGAAGAGGTTCCTGCGTAGTTTTAAGGTTGGGGGCATCGAGAGATTCCCCCAATCACTATGAGGTCTAATGGCCACCTTCAATAAATTTCAAGTATTCGTTCAGGACGTTCATCACAAGGTTCATAACCTTAGCGCGGACGTTATGAAGGTAATGCTGACCAATACCGCGCCAGTAGTCACAAATACGGTCCTTGCTAATCTTGTCGAGATTACTGCTCAGTTCGGTTATGCGGCGGGTGGAACTGCACCAGCGATTACTTCCTCAGGTCATACGGCTGGTGTGTATAAACTGGTTTTGGCTGACGTGGTTTTTACGGCTTCCGGCGGTCAGATTGGCCCGTTTAGATATGCGGTTCTCTACAACTCTACCCCGGCAGCAGGGCCGCTCATTTGTTGGCACGATTACGGAAGCTCAATTACACTAAACGATACAGAGACTTTTACTTGGGATGCAAGCGCGGCAACGGGAATCTTAACAACGACTTAATATGGCAGCACCGATAGCGGATAAAGTAATTCTTCCATTAGACACCGGGAACACCGGCAAGAAAGTCCGCACCCAAACCCGTGTGGTCGGGGCAGATACCGTGCATGAGCACTATTTCATTCCGACCTCAAAGCGGTCTGTTCTTGGTGTTTATTATGCCACATCGGGGACTATTGCATTCCCAACGGCAGCGCATAACGTAACCGCGACTGGATATGGTTGGTTTTATAATCCAGTGGGTTCGGCAGTAAAGGTAGCTCTCCGAAGGACATTTACTCAAACACAGTTTACGGTAACAAGCGCGGTTGATGTAACCGTTCCACGACAAGCAATGTCTCTGTTCACTTTTACCGGAGTGGGATCAGGGACGCTTATTACCCCAGCTAAACGAATTTCTACTGACGCGGCGGCTGTGGGGAATTTTAGAACTGCCGTAACAGGGCTTACGGTTACTCTTGGGGCCATGATTAAATCCGATTTCCCCAGTATAAACCCAACCGCTACAAGTGCAACAATTCAAGCGAACATGATCCCGGCGGGGACTCAAGAATGGGACCCGCCGGAGGATGAACAGATTATTTTGCTCGCGGGCGAAGGGGTTGCTTTTTGGTCTGCCGATGCGAGCACAACGGCTAACCGGAGGTGGTCGGTGGATATATGCTGGGAGGAGTTTGAATAAATGTGGCTGAGAACAACTGGCTTCTTAATGATTCCACGCCAACTTCCGTTGGGCAACAGTTTGTTGCCGCACCAACCGAAAAATCGTGGGGTTGGTTTGGCCTCCCAGCCGGTGAGGGGTCTGCATTCGATGCGGCGGCTTCCGCGTGGACGGAAACACATTGGACTCTCCCAGAACTTGCCTTTAATGCAGCCCAAGCAGGCGGACAATCTTACTCACTTATCATTGATGCCGGAGCATTTTCACTTACAGGACAAAGCGTTGGCTTAAAGGTTGGTAGAGTTGTAGGTGTTTCAAACGGTTCATTTGTTCTTTCAGGTCAAGATGTAACACTCAGAGCAATAAGAAAACTCGCGATAGGAGCAGGTTCTTATTCTTTCTCTGGACAAGATGTTGGTTTAAGAGCGGGTTGGAAAGTCCCGGTAGTAGTTGGTTCTTTTAGTATCGCCGGACAAGACGTAGCCCTTAAAGCTACGAGAAACATAGTTGTCGGATTAGGTTCTTACGTTCTTTCAGGTCAGGGCGTTATTCTGGCCGCCGCAAGAAGGATGCTGGCCGATGCGGGGGTCTACTCGTTAACGGGAAACGACCTTGCGCTTGTAGCGCGTAGAGTAATGCAGGTGCTTGCCGGACAATACAATCTAACGGGACAAGATGTTGACCTTCTGTATTGGAATTATGGAGCGTATTCGTTGGGAATTGAAGCGGGGACATTTAACATGACTGGACAAGACGTTGCCCTTACCGCCGTATTTAGCCCTATCCCAAGATTTTCTCCCAATGTGGGATATAAACAGGATACCCACAGCAAATTGACGAAAAAATGGTAAAGAAATTCTTCCAAAGACTATTCGACCGGTTCTCTCGTAATTCCAATGATGAGATTGACTTACTCCAAAGCGAAGTCTCTCAGTCGGGGGTTGACCTGTCTGATGCGCGGTCTAACCTTGAGGGCGAGATCGTTGAAGCACGGGTAGATTTGAACTCCAAGATTTTGATGGAAATTGCCAGCCTTAGAACTGAACTCCAAAACAAAATCTCCTTTCACGTGGGAGACCTCGAAAGAAAACAGAATCAGAGCGTTGACAAACAAGGAATTTTAGTCAAAACCGTAACAGACGTTCTCACAGATACAGGATTAACACTGTTGGAACAGAGACGGAAACTTGAAGGGATATTAAGACGAGCCTCGTAGATTCAGACCATATTTCCCCGGCACAAACAGGAATGATGGGTGTTCACGGCAGACACGGAGCGCATTACTACGTGAAGGCTCGAAAGCACGATGGGAAGTTGGTCCCCTCAATGACAATGTATAACGAAGTGGTAAATCCTAAAGATAAATCTTGTGCAAAGTGTTTGAGAACGCCTTGGAATAACGAGACTTTGGTATGTCCCAAGTGCGGTTCAACGGAGTGGCTATGAGTGCATCAAGGCTCATATACGACCCACTTGAAAAGGGCGCACAGTTCCACGCCTCACCAGCAAGTTTTCGTTTAGTGGATGGTGGCATGGGTTCTGGGAAGACAACTATTGGAGCGGCGGAATCAATTTTACTGTCCACTGGAAAGGCTTCAAATCTGGGACTCGTCGGGCGAGCGACCTATCCAGAACTTAGGGACACTACGAGTAAAGAACTCTTAGATTTTCCCGTTGAGATTGACGGTAAGGAAATGCCGTTTGTAGCTTCCCCATTGGTGCGGAAATGGAACAAGGTTGAGGGAGTTTTAACACTCTACAATAACAGCCAAATTCTTTTTCGTGCATTAGAAGATTCTTTTGATAAGATCAAATCTCTCAATCTCGGTTGGTTCTGGATAGACGAGGGTTCCGAAATTACGCGGGAAATGTGGCTTGGTCTTATCGGACGTTTGAGGCGTAAAGGATTCAGGCATACAGGCTTTATCACTACCAATCCAGAGGGTAGAGATTGGATATGGCAGGACTTTTGGGCAAGACCGACTACAGACCATTTTGCGGTAAAGATGACGAGTTATGAAAACATGCATCTTCCAGATGGGTACATTGCGAATCTCGAAAAGCAATTTCCCCAAGAGTGGCTTAAACGATACGTCTTTGGTTCAAGGGAATCCTTTGAAGGGCTTATCTACAAAGACTTTAAGGATGCACCTCCGCACGTTGTTGAGGAGTTTGAAATACCCAAAGGCTGGTACAGATTCGTCGCCTTGGATCATGGATATAGAAACCCAACTTGCGTTCTCTGGGGTGCGGTAGATTTTGAAGGCAATCTTTACATCTACGACGAGCTTTATGCCTCAGGGATGCTTGTCTCGGAAATTGCCACAGCGATCAAGGCAAAGAACAATAAACAAAAAATCCAACAGTTCCTCATTGACCCAAGTTGCAAAAATAGAAACGGCGTTACTGGAAGAAGCGTTATTGACGAATTTGCGGATGCTGGAATTTACTTCGCTCCGGCCAACAACGATGTACGGGCTGGAATCAACCACGTCCAAGAATACCTCAAAGTCGTTAACGGAAAATCAAAGCTCAGAATGTTCCGTAAGTGTGAAAACACCAGAACAGAGGCTCAGACTTACAGATGGAAAGACCTGAGACCAACGGCTAAACAAGACTCACCAGAGAAGCCGCTAAAGAAGCTCGATCACTGTATGGACGCTCTTAGATACATGACAATTTATGTTTACGAAACGCCTGAACTCGCGGCAAAGAAAAAAGACTACATGAGAGATTACGGGATTGAGAGAGAGTCCTCCACCGAAGCTCAACACTTTATGGCCGCATGAACGAAGTCCAAACAGACGAAGTAACTGAAACCCAAAGAGCAGTAGAGATTACCCGCCTCTACCACAAGGCCCGCGTTGCCGATTCTGACGAGCGCGAGGTTTGGAAGAAGTGCTTTGAGTATTACAACAACTGGGTAGATGGTAAATTGGGACAGTGGGAAACTGGATGGCGGGAGAAGATGGGAGACAGACCCACTCTGTCTTTCAACGAGATAAGGAAGTTTGTCCGCAGAATCTTCGGCAATTCAATCCAAATGCGAGTAGAGGAAAGGGTCATCCCCAGAGACGATGTGGCCGACCCGATGATTGCCGAGATTTTAGGAGACCTAAGAAAATACGTTTACGACTTGAACCATGCCGACAAACTCTCCATCGCCCAAGCTCTTAAAGATATGATTATCTGCGGGAGGGGTTTTGTAAAGGCCGAGTGGAATAATGAACTTGACCCGCTTGGAGAGATTGAGATTTCCTATGTGAACCCGTTCAAGATTTACCTTATTGGTAAGGGCGAAAGATACGATCTCCTCGACAGGAAGGGGATTATCGAAGTCCTTCCAATGTCTAAGGAGGATTTGATCGAATGGAAACCCGAACTTGCAGAGAAAATAAAAGGACTTTACGAAGGAAAAGACCAAGACACTCCATTGGCGGGGGACGACTACCTGCCCGAAGGTGGGAGTCTCACACTTGACGATTATTACGACAAACAGGAAGGCAAGTTCACTGTTCTTAGGTATCAAAAGAGGGAGTATGTAACGGTAACATTTGTAAAGAATCCAATGACGGGAGAGCTTATCGAACTCGACCCGTCTGTTCCCGTAGAGCAGATTCCCTTCGAGAAAATCACTCAAAGAATAAAGAGAATCCGCGTAACGACTGTTTGCGGGAATGTCATCCTCGAAGACGGATTGAGTAAGTATAAACACGGCAAGCATGACATTGTGGGCTGGTTTGGCGATATGACAATGGGGCGCATTACGGGCGTTGTACAAGACCTAATTGACGCTCAGATGGAGAAGAATAAAAGACGGTCTGTTATTATTGACATTCTCAACAAATCTCCGAAGGGAACGATTCTTACGACCAAGAATCTTTTCGATAACATCGAGGACGCCCGCAAGGAATACTCCAAGCCGACGATTATCGAAACCAACGCTCTACCGGGACAGTTGCAGGGGTCTATCCTTCCTGCTCCATCAGATTTAACGGCCCTGCCAGCTATTATCGGTATGGAACAAACCGCCGTCCAAGACATGAAAGAGATTACCGGACTTGGCGATGCGTCATTAGGGATTGTTCCCGAGGGGGTTAAAAGCGGAAGAGGGCTTCAAGAACTCAAGGGTCCAAGCGAAACTATTATCAGCGTATTTTTCGACAACTATCTTCTGTCAAGACAGCTTTTGGCTCAGATAGTCGTTTCAATGATTCAGCAGTTTTATACAGAACCCAAGAGATTCAGAATCTTGGGAGATTACACGCAGAAATTCATCCCACCCGAAATGCAACAAGCAATTCAAATGGGAATGGTCAGCATCGAAGAGGGTGCGAAGATTATCAAGATCAATACCGACTCCCTAAACGACGTAACAGTTGGAAGATATGATGTAATGATTGACAACGTGCCATATAGTCCCTCAGAGAGAAATAGACAATTCTACGACCTTCTGAATATGCGTTCCATTGGTTTAATGATCCCCGATGAAGCGATTGTTGCGGCTTCCGATGTGAGAGGAAAGCAGGGAATCTTGGCTGGGATGCAAGTGATGAAACAAATGGCGATGATGCAAGCGGCTGCCGGCGCGGCTGGTGGTGAAAAGCCGGGTGGCAAGAAAAGTGCTTCACCGTCAGCAAGTCCAGCCACACCCGGCGATTTAATGTTCAATCAATCTGGTGCACAAGCACCACAGATGATGCAATGACGGGCGACATCAGCATAACAGACAAGGACGGCAATCCCATAAACGGGAAAGCCGTGTCATCTATGATGCCATTGAAGTTTGAGATTGAAACAACTTTAGGAGATAAAGTTTTCACTCTCCATTATTCTCACCCCAGAGACGAGGGCAGGAGAGACATGGACAAGATCAAAGGAATTGTCTTAACGGGTTAGTAATCTAAATAACGTCGCAAGGATTTACCAAGCGCATTTTATGTCAGAAATGACATAGTGCGCTTTTTTTTATTCCCAACCATTAGGAAGGATGTTTTATGGCAGAAGAAAAGGTGGTCGCGACCCCAGATGTACCCGCGATAGCGGAAAATCCATCACCCGAAGTCAGTATGGCGGAACTCGAAAGGATGACCAACGCAGAAGCAGGTTGGGTTCCTGAGGGAGAATCGCCAGAGACTCCGAAGCCGGAAACCGTTCCAGAGGTGAAGGCAACCGAGCCAGTAGCGGCAGGACAAGCCTTACCACCGGAACTTAAATTAGCTCTTTCAGATACTCCCTTCGCGACTGAAGAGGATGTTATCAAGGGCGTTCAAGGACTGGTGAAAAGCTACAAAGAATCAGCGGGTCAAAACACCAAGATCACAACGAGAATCAAGCCCTACGAACAACTCATTGACTTAGCAGATAAAGACCCGAATTTCGCACAGGCACTTCGCATGGCGAGGGATATTTACTTAAATCCTTCCCTACAAGAAGCGTATGCCAATCAAAATGGCAACCAGAGACCCAATCCTACTCAGTATGAAATCTACACACCTGAAGGATTGCAAGCCTACGACAAGGCGGTTTCGGATTATGAGGCCAGACTGATTGATTCACGTCTCAATGCAAGATTCGCAAGCATTGAACAGGAACGAGGAATGAACCAAGCTATAACCGAGTTCAAGCAACTTGTTCCCGAAGGCGACGCTAATGAATTGCTCAAGTGGATAAACGGAGATTTTGCACAACTTCCAGTTGGCGAGAGAATGAGGCAGTTTTGGCAACTCAAAAACCTCCCCAAACTGAAAGAGCAAACCTACGCTGAGGTGCGAAAAGATTTGGAGGGAAAATTAAAAACCGCATCAGCGGCTACCCCGGTTGCACCGGCCACGCCGACCCAAGCTGTTTCCGACGAGGAAATAGTGAAGTATGTAACGAGGTTTGGCACAAAATCGGCTTATGGCAGGTTCAAGAAGGATGCCACGGATGCGGCAGTCAACCGATACACAAACGCGGCTTTTGCCGAATAAAGGAGATTCACAATGGCTTTAACGTATAATACTTCAACTGGCTACACCCAATCGAGTACATCTTCGGTTACGAAGAAACTCTGGGATAGTCTGTTGCATAAACAAGTCCAGAATAAACTTTTCTGGAAAGACATGATTGGCAAAGACAAGGGTGGAGAAAGTTCCATTGAAGAAGCCCAAGTCAATACCCCAATCGTGGAAAAAACAGACTTGCGTAAAAGCAAGGGCGACAATATCACGCTTCAACTGCACAAGGTACTCGTTTCTGGCGATGAAACTGTTGCCGCGTATCTTGATGCGGGTAAAACTGGGAACCAACAGTTAGTAGATAACGAAGCAACGCTATCTGCTTACTACATGGATGTTCCCGTTGACCTCTATCGTCATGGAGTCTTGATTCAGGGTGAAATGGCTGAACAGAGAAACCCAACCGACCTTCAAAAAGCTGGCAACGAGTCTCTTTCAGAGCATCTTGCAAAAAGGCTTGACGATGGAGTTTTCATCGCGTTCTACGGCAAGTTCTCACCCAACGTATGGCGTGGTGGTTCAAAGACTGGCGTTGCTCATCCCAATCGTATTTTTGGGAAGAATAAGGCGGCCTTGATAGATGTAGATGCTAACGATGTTCTGGATACCGATGTTTTGGAACGAGTAGCCGTAGCACTTAGAGTCAACAATATCTCCCCCGTTTCTTTTGAGGGTGAGGCTTGTTACGGACTTGTCTGCCATCCCTATGGAATGAAAACGCTTCGTGCGGATTCACTGTGGCGTGATGCGGTTCAGCTTGCTCTTCCAAGAAGCTCCAAGAACCCAATCTTTACGCGCGCTGACGGACAGAAATACGCCGGAATCTACGTGATGGAAGACCCGCGAATTTCCACTGAAAAACTGTGGACAAACGCGGCTTCATCGAACGCGATTTCGACAGTCAACGCCGCAACGGTTGGCGCGGGAATGACCGCTACCGATATTCGTATGAATATCCTCTTTGGTTCTAATGCGATTGGAAGGGCTTTTGCAAAAGAGTCCTTCATTCGCAGAAGGAAGGAAGACGACTACGGGAATCTGATCGGTTTCGGTGGTGGATATATTTACGGCGACATCAGGACGGATTGGACTCCGGACGGCGGCGGAACAGCCGCTAATCAGTCCTCATTCCTGCTTTCGACGTATTCACCGAATCCGTCGTCCAACGTAACGGCAATCTGGTCATAACAATATAAAGCAAGGAGACTAAGCGAATGTTACTCAAATATCTCGATGGCCCTCACAAGATTTTGGAGTGGGGCAATAAGGGTAAGTATTTCCTTTTCCGTCCCATCTGTGAAGTGCCGGACGAATTTGGGAAACTTATATTAGCAAAACCAGAAAAGGCTGGACGCTTCGAAATAGTTAAACCACAGACAGGGGCGGTTGCCCAAGTCGCCATAAGTGATGAGGGAAAAAACGTTGCCGCCTTCGTCTGTGATATTTGCCAAAGAGCTGTTAGGTCTAAGGCGGCTCTTGGCTCACACAAAAGGACACACAAGGATAAACCAATATGAAGAAACTCTTTTTTTTACTGGTGATTGGAATGGCGACCTCCTTTGCCCAGCAACAAGGGCCAAAGGGAGTGCGATATAACGAGCCAACCCAGTTTTACCTGAAAACCGATTATACGGTAACTTCGGCTAACGATACAACGGCCTTTCTCTCGCTGGGATCAGCAGAAGATATTGTTATTTTTGGTTCCAATAACGATAGCGCTGCGATAGCTATTTATTACAGGTTACGGAGTAAACCGGCTGGTGCAACAACTGGCTACACCGTAACAAGCGGATGGACGGTTATTGACACACTGGGAACAAATGGCGATGGCACACTGGATACTTCTGGTGCACAGAGATTGGGGCAGATTTTGCTAACAACTCTTGTGGGCTACGACGAAATCCAGTTTTACGTTGACTATTTGACGGGGACGGCGACAACTTCCATTGTTGACGCAGAGGCGAACAAGGCGCGGTTCTTCTATTATTTCAAGAAACCCGAAGCCGTTATTGCTCGGTAACGATGTGGGGAGAACCCCTCCCCACATTCTTTTTCATAAGGAGCATTTATGGCTGCTGGCGACCGCTCGGATAAAATCCGTGACAAGGTAAAAACTATAACGGGGCTGACCGAGACCTACATCAATGACGTTCTGATATTCCTTCTTCTCGATGAAGTTCAAAGAGACGTAGCAGAGGAAACCCTTTGTATTGAATCCTCCGGGACATTGACGATTGTAGCCTCGACGGCGAGTTATACCGAACCTACGGGGTTTTTCCGTTCAAAGAAATTAGCCCTTCCTTCTACTATGATCGTGCCAATCACAGAGATTGACTACGACGAGTATGACAGGATTTCAAAAGTTTCCACTGCAAGCGCATCTCAGTCCCCGATTTATTTTACTCGGTGGGCGGGGAATGTTATTTTCTACCCCACTCCTTCGACGAGCGGGACTTATACATGGTATTTCTGGAAGATTCCAAGTACCTCGACAACAACTGCGATTGATCCAGAAACACCGGCAAGAATGGATACACTATTATTCTATGGAGTGATGTATAAAATCCTTCCTCATAAACAGGATTTTAAGGGTGCAGAGTATTACAGGAATCTCTACGAAGCGGAGTTGGACAAGGAAAGATTAAGACAACGTAGGACTAAGTCAATGTCCAATAGCATCTATTCGAGCGAATAATGGCTTTAGGCAAAAATACAACCGTCAAGGTTATTCTGTCGAATGTCCGCGTAAAGACTGGCACGGTTGACGATAATCGTTTGACCGAGGGGATGTTGATTGACCTTCTCAATATGAACGTCGCGGCAACAGCCAAGAAGCTATGGGAGATAGTGGCTCCGCTTTACATGGCAGGGCCAACGACTTTAACTTTGGCAAGCGGAGCGTATTCTTTGACCTCTTTGGCGATTGACCGGATTATCAAATTGGTGGATGCTACGTTGGGACTGATTCTCCCCGTTCCTCCGGCTGATTATGAGAACATTTCTTTACTCATAAGCCAAAACGGGTCAACGATGTATTTTGTCCAAGAAGGCGAGTCAATCAGGATTTTCAAGGGTGCGTCTTTGGGTGCTCACGGCACGATTCAGATTTATTATTTCAAAGTGCCCACCTACGCAACGGCGGTAACGGACTATCCCGACTTACCGGACAGCTTCACCAGTCTTTTGGTTGACATGATTTGCGCCGATGTAACGGCTTACAAAAACGGTGGTAAGCGCGACCCGGCTTTAGACCAAGCCATTGCAGAAGAAATCAAGTCCATTAAGGAAAGTTATAAGTAATGGCGACTTTGACCGTATATCCAGACCCGTCTGCCGGCTCTACTACGATAAGTGGGAACGTGCAGAGACATTCGGTTGATGAAACCTTTTCTAACATCAGGACTGGGGCGGGGGTTACGGTTGACTACAATGAATTGCGAGCCGACCTGCAATCAACGCTCATATCTAACCAATATCAATTACTTCATCGTTCCATTATGACGTTTGATACATCAGCCTTAACCGTTGGGGCGACAATTTCCTCCGCCGTATTGTCTTTATGGGGAATTGCACAAGCATCTGAAAACGGAGAAACCGATCTTCATGTTGTTGCCGCAGGCCCGGCAAGCAATAATGCTCTTGTAGCGGCGGACTATTCTACTATGGGGTCAACGGGTTTTGGTTCACTTGTGTATGGCAGTTTTGTCGCGGGAGCATATAACGACATTACGCTGAACTCTGACGGTAGGGCTGCGATTTCAAAGAATGGGATAACGAAACTGGGGTTGGTCTTGGCGTGGGATTTGGCGGCCTCTTTTTCGGGAATTTGGGCTTCACAGGGGGCAACAAGGTTTAGACTAAACTCGTCGCTTACCTTCGCGGGGACAACGCGAGACCCAAAACTCGTAATCACCTATACCGTTCCGACCGAACCAGAAGATGTAATTGACGCGTCCAATACAACTCCCATAGAAATTAAGACCGCCGCAACCCATGGGTTACTATCTGGAAGATTTGTCAGACTTGTCGGTGTTGGTGGGAACACCGCCGCGAATGGAGTCAGAAGCCTTAGTTTTACTCAAAAAACCATTTCCTCCGCTTCTGGAACGACGATAACAACTTCTTCTGCTCATGGCTGGTCAACGGGACAAGTAGTAGTGATTAACGGTGTGCGTGGAGTCAATGGGCAGAGAACGATAACTGTTACGGGTGCATCAACTTTCACCACCAGCGAAACGGCAACCGCAGCAGCAGATGCAGACGCTTACGTTTATGCGGCCAATTATTTCCTTTTGGGTGGAAGTGCGGGGAATGGAGCCTTTACCGGCGGTGGAACAGTTACAGACCCTCTTAACTTCCAAGTTCTTGAGGGCTGGGTTAGGCGCAGAACAAACACCGTTATTGAAGACAGACTAACAACTCCCGTGTTCATTGACTGGGCTAACTGGGCGATAGCAAGCATTGTACCGAGAATATCTTACAATGATTATATCGCTACCAGTTCTTTGGGAACGGGAACGAGTTTTGATCTCTCCGCACTCAAACTGAGGGGGATTGTAAAGATTGTAGATGCTACAAATGGGTTGATTGTCCCCATAAACCCGACTGGATTTGAAAGAGTTCAACTTCTGTCGAGCATGTATTCCAATTCCGCTTTTTGGACTCAGCACGGCGAAACCCTGAAGGTGTTTTATGGGAGTGGCTTGACGGGTGGCGCGGTTACACTCTACTACGATAAAGTTCCCGATTCAGTCTTAGAAGTAGAGGATGGGTTTGATATAGACGACAGTTACTTCCATCTGATTCTGGATAAAGTCTGTAACCAAGTTGAAGATTGGAAACGATTCAATAACTGGAAAGCAAGTTAACAGAATGAAAAACGATGATTATCCTTGGGACTTTATTTGCCGTTTGGCGGGAGGTGTACCATTGCAAGTCCACTCTATGACGCGTTAGTAGTCAGGTTCAGTAAAATGGCGGCTGACCCCGTTGCCGCCGCCACGACAGACGGAAAAGTCTGGACCGGTGCTTTAAGGGATGTTATTTTCAACCAAGCACAGAATCGCTGGATGAGAAAACAAATGGAAGCGCAGAATTTCAACGCCTTGAAGGGCTACCGAAATTCAGAAGCACAAACGATTGCTTCAAGTGTGTTGACTTTAGCCACTTGGACGGGTGGGGTGTCGTTTATCCTCTCGGTTTACAACGCTACCGATGCAGTTTTGGTAAAAAGACTTCCAGATGGATACGATGCGATTGAACGAGCGGGAACAAATACTTATTACACGCCTTCTTCAACAAACCAATTCTGGCAACAGGAGGCTCTTACGTTCAGACTGATGGGTGGAACGGCTACAAGTTCAATCAGGCTTGAATACATCAAAGCACCTGTAACCCTTGCAAGTAACGGGGCTTCGGAAGTCATGCTTGTTCCCTCGACTTACTATGACGAATTGGTTGACATGGCATTTAAGATTGCAATGGAGGAAAAAGCCGATAAGGAACGATTACAGATTGCGATGCTGAAGGAACAAACGGTCGATGCTGGAATTTCTAAAATGGCGGCGGTAGCCTCAGACAAATGAATGTTCTACAATACATGATTTTAGTCTTAAAGCAAGCGGTCTAAATGCAATCTTTAACTATTTCAAAATGGCTTGGAATTGTAACAAGATTCGGCAGGGATAGCCGTCCTATTGGTTCATGCGATGACACGGAAAATTTGCAGTTGGGTCAAACTTTAGAGAAAATGGTTCAAAGGACGGGATACGATACCGACATTACCTCCGCTCCGGTGGATATGTCCACTACTAAGACTTTGGGGTCGTTCAAGTTCCCGCGCGGGACATTCCCCGCCACCGAAAGTCCTTCCGCTCAGAACATACAGGTTTTAGCCGGTGCAATCTCAGGGACGAATTACTACTTTCAAAAACCGTTTTGGAAACACAACGCGGCCACGATTGAATCTACGAATTGGCTTTGGTATGGGGAATCAAGGTCAACAACCATAAACAGTGTTCCAGCGGGGTCAAGTTTTGTTTTGGCAGCCGGAAGTTCGGCTACGGATGATTATTACAATGGTTGGGTAATCCACAATACAACGCGTTCGGAGTATACTTATGTTTTGGATTATACGGGTTCAAGTCGAACAATCACTTTACATGAGGCCGTACCAACAGATTGGGCTAACACGGATGCGATAATTCTCTACCGCCACTTCCACGACAACCCTACGTTTGTAGCAAACTGGACTGACCCCATAGTTTTAAAACAGGGGAACAACATTTTGGCTTCTGGCGGTCAAGGCTCAACGGTGGGCTATAAACCCATTTGGTCTGGCTACATCAACAAGACCTTTTTCAGTGGTGCAACGAGAGCTTTCAGCTATAATCAGACTTATGTAACCGAGGCGGAGTTAAAGTCAACTGGCGGATATACGCTCGCATTGCCCGGCGTGGTAACCCTTGCGGCTGGATTGGGGCTTGAAGCGGGATTCACACATTACATCGGGATGGTTTTTGAGACAGACGATGGACAGTTCACGGATTTCATCAAGCACGCCACAAATTACGAGTACATTTCAAGTGGCAATACTACGGCAAAGACCGAGTTCCTGCAAATATGGGCCGCACAAATAAATAAGAGATTCAAGAAGATTCACTGGTTTCTTGGACGTAGAAGCGGCAACACGTCGGCCGATCTTGATTACGAAGAGTATTTCTTTATCGAAACATGGGATTTACTTGTGTCAACGAGTTGGACAGATACCGCTCCCGGAGCGGCCCCCGGAAATTTCAACAGAACCATCCAAGCCGGATCGGCACAGTGGAACGCTCGCGGAAAAAATTTGGCGACGTTCTTAGGTCATTCCAAACCTAATAGAACAACAGCATCATTCGGTTACGGACTCATTGGTGCGGGGAGATTGATCGTAGCTAAGTATTATGACTACAATGCTTCTCTGAATTACAACGATCAGATAAATTATTCACCGATTGCAAGCAACGGAGTAGCCCAGTACAACAAACTCCTTGACCTTGACGATGCAGTTCAAAGTACGATAGAAAGTGGCGATCCATCGGTAATAAATACCATTGGAATTGACCAGAACACGCTTTTGATAGGGAAAACAAGGGGAATCTACTCGGTCAGTTTGACCGACTCATCCTTGACGTGGATACTGAATACCGTCTCAAGAGAGGTTGGTTGCGATGCGCCGGATTCAATAGCTCTCACACCCGAAGGACTTATTTTTGCTTCCTCTGGCGACGGCATATACCTGTTCAGGAATAACCGTGTAACGGAATTGACCGCAGGCTGGAGGCCGACGTTCAGAGCTTTATCCCAAACCTATGTTACTTCATGGCGCGGGTGGTATGATCCCAAGTTTAAGACGTATCGAATGATGTTTACCTCAGACGGTTCGACCCTCACAACTTTCTATGAGGTTATTTTACTGCCGCACTCTTTACCAAATGGTGAATTGATTTTCCCGACAACTAAGCATATAACTACCAACAACATCAATTCGGTCTTGACGAGATCGGACGGCAAGATTTACTTCGCTACGGGAGCTTTAGCCAGTTATGTATGGAATAATGCCACAACCGACGATGCTGGTGCTTGGATCAAACCCTATTTTGATACCGGAAATTATGCCATTGACGAGAATCAAATAGCTCTTTTTGACGGTTTCAATCTTGAAATAGCGCGTTCAGGAACAACGACTGGCACTTTGGATATGACGGTGAAGGTTGACGATGCCTCTGTCGGCACGTTTACGGGTCTTACAAAAACAAACACAAGGTTCGCTTCTCAACTTCCGATTGTGGGAAGAAATGGGAAAACCATCAGTATGCAGTTCAACACCAACGCTACAAGGGCTGGGCTTGGCGGAACAAGTTACGTTATCCACGCACTTGAATTTAAGTACGACTTGATTCCCTATCAGGGGGATAAAGTTCAAAGTCTATGAACTATCGCTTAGTCAAACCAGAAGATTTATTGCAAATCAAAGCCCTTTGCGACGAGGAGGGCTTGAAGTATCCCAACATTCAAATCGGGTTTGTAGCAGAGGTGGGCGGGAAGATTGAAGGCTTCGTGAGTATGGCAATGGAGCCAACCCTTACCTGTCTCATTTCCAAAAATCCCCTCGCCTCACGTCCATTGATGGATATGATGATCGGGGCGGTATCGCCTAATCATCAATACCTCCGTTGCGAAACACAGCGAAAAGACGTTATTGATGTAGCGGAAAAATATGGGTTTGTGATTTCAAGCCTAAACATGACACACTTAGTCAAGGAGCTTTAAGATGGGCGAAAATACCGTTGTAGGAAGCCTTCTAAAATGGAACCCCGTAACGGGGATGGCTTATCGGGGAGCGCAGGGGGTTGGGGCAATCGGTGGCCCCAATACTAAATCTCCGCAGGAACAATTTGCAGAAGGTCAGGCGGGGAGATATGACGCTCTTGAAGGTCAAGCAAAAAACTACTTTGACCCCGAAATGATAAACCGCTATTTCAATACCTCTGCTGGTAATCTCATGCAAAGAGGAGAGACTGCAAGGGGTCAAGCAATGGGCGCGGCTGGTGGTCAAGCTGGTTCAAGGGGGTTGCTCAATCCGAGTGCCTTCATAAATCAACAGGGCGCACAGGCTTACAATCCCTTTGTCAATGCCCTACAGGGGCTTGAGGGCCAACGTGGGCAGGCTTTAGTGAATAATCAGGGCGATCTGTTCAAGGCTCTTTTGAGCATCCAACAGGGGCGACAGGGATTATCTTCTTCTTACGACCCATCGAGCGAAAAAGACAAACAAATGGCTCTTTTGAACGGCTTTATATCTGGTGGTGGAAAAGCGGCAAGTTACTTAGGATAAAATCATGCCTATTGACAGAACACAACTATACGGGAATCTCGGACAAGGGGTGGGGGGAATAATTACTCTCATTGCTCAGCTTCTCCAACAGAAGCGTCAAACGGAAGAATACGAAGGCGCGATGCAAAACGCTCCACGCACGCCAAGACAGTTCGATACGGGCGGACTCCCAAATCAAGGCATGATTGAAATGGGCGGTCAAGGGATTCAAGGCGATCAAAACGCACAAAGACTTCCCGTAAGTGGTGGTGGAATTGATTGGTCTAAACTCGCTCCTATTTTAGCGCAAATGGCGGCAAGGGGTAATATGCCAGCGCAAAGAGGATTGGATATACAACTGAAAACCGCTCCAAAGGGCGTTATGGCTTCTCCGGGCGCGCAACCGGGAACGGAAGATCAATTCACGGGAGAGTTCAAGCCTTCGGGAGCGCGTATCCCCGACAGACCATCAATGTATGGTGGGATGGGACAGCCAACTCAATTAGCAAAACATCAGCAAGAGCTTGAGAGGATTAGGACGGCAAATCCTAATGACCCAAGAATCCCAGAATATGAAGCCGTAATAAAGAAACTTCAAATTGGGACTCCATCATTCCGGTTTGTGCAGGGGCCGGGTGGAGAGTATATCCCGGTTGATGCAAAAGAGGGGACGGTTGGAGCTGGGAGTGGACAATACTCGGAAACACCGGAAACCGTCAATATGCAAATACGGAGTCTTGCAGACATCGGGGATTCCATTAGTAATATCAATAAAGTTGTTAGTCGTGGCAGTACCGGCCCGGTCGCGGGTAGGGTGAGGAAGATTGGGACGAAGTTTTTTAGTGATGCCGACCAACAAGCTCTAATCAACTACGTCGGTCAGTTAAGACCAATCATCTATGGGCTTTCAGGAAAACAAATCAACGAGGCTGAACAAAAGTGGCTTGACGAGGAAATCCTCCCCAGAATCCAACAACCAGATGAAAACTTTGCTGTAACGGTTGACATCTTTAACGGTTGGGTAAAACGAAAACTTCAATCCATGAAGGAACAGTACCCCGGCGCGATTGTCCCATCAAGCGGAAAACCATTTCTTGGTGGAGCCGGTAAAAAATCTGTGGACGAACTAAATAAACTGTCCGATGAAGAACTTGATGCTTACCTGAAAAGCCTTGAGGGCAAAAAGAAATGATTCAGGACGAGAGACAAAAAAAGATAGACCGGATTCTCAAAATTCAACGAATCCAAGAATTACAGGGTGGTTTAACCGACTCGTCAACCACGCAGGGAAAACCTCCAAGCGGATTTGTGGAACAGATGGCCGAGGGCGTTGGTCAGACCTTCCCCGCTCTTGCGGAAGCCGGACAAATGATACAGAGAAATCCTGTCGCGGGGATGGCGCGTGCTGGACGCGAAAGCCTTGAAGAATTAGGAAAACCATTCGGCTACGTTGACGAAGCGATAAGAAGCATCCCGCCCCAACCAAGAGGAGGCGACCCGGCACTTTTGCTTGACTTGCTTGGCTTAATCCCAAGGGGGGCGGGTATGGCCACAAAGGCCATTGCTCAATCTGGATTGGGTTACGCTGGCTTGGCTTTTCCTAATTTAGGGACTACGCCAGAAAAAGCAAACCAGATACGCAGGGAAGTCCCGGCTCTCGCTGAAACATTTGGGAGTTTCGCCGTTCCCGCGATGGGGATTGGAAAACTTAGAGAGACCGCAATCTCCGCAAAGAATGTCGCCAAGGGAACGGTAAGATACAATCAAGCCTTCCCCATTGCATCGGCGGAATTAAATCGCCCTTACGATATGCAAAAAATGCGCCCCTATCTTGCAGAGGAACAAAGAGCCAATCCGATGAAACCGGGGAATATGCCGAAGGGCGGGGAAAAGCCGTCTATTGCGCGACAACTCGCAGAAGAAAGATACCCAAAAATTAAACAGAAGATTTGGGATGAGCAATCTAAGTTCATCGAAAGAAACGACCCCATTCCCCTAAGAAACGGGGTAGAGCCGATAGCCCAAAACATAGAGTCGTTGCAAAACACCTACACCAAGAACATTGATCTTGCGAAAGACCAGTCCATTATCGCGGAGGCAAAGAAATTCAGGGCATTGAAGGAAATCAGTGTTGGGGAAGCGTCTGAAATGATGAGACACTTAAACGCCGACCTACAAAAGCTCTATAAGCAAAGCTCCGAAAGTCAAGCTGCCGCGACAAATGCCGCCAAACCAATAGCTGAAATGGAACGAGCGGCAAGGGCAATCAGGGATGAAATAGCTAAAACCTTGCAAGCACGCGGAGAAAACGTAGGGAGATTCAAAAAACTGCACGATGATTACGGAGCGGCCATTAGGCAAGAAGTCGTTGCGTGGAAAAACATAGCAAGGGCGGAGTCTCCACTCCCCCCGCTTTTCACGGAAAGAAGTTCAACCCTCTATCCGTCCAAAGCTGGAGTTCTTAGAGACATTGGAGAACATACGCTTGGTAAATTCGCAACACCCGATAAGTTGGCATATCGAGCTTTGAACAGATTTGCAAAGTCTAAATTGAAACCCTAATGCAACCCCCGATAAACTTTGAACGTGAAATAAATAGACTCAAGGAATCCCCTGAGTTCTTGCGGATGCTCCATACACTTGCAACCGATATTTACAACAGGCTTGGCACGCCCCAGAGCGCAACTAATGCGGTAATATCCGGTAGTTCGGGAAGCGGTTCAAGCGGGACTGCAACGGTGGCCTATTTAGCTCAAACCGCTACGGTGGTTGTGGGCGCAAATACGATCACTCTGCCTTCGGGTGGGTTTTCGTCAGATCAATATATTATTCAAGCAATGCTTATTGCATCCGATGGTTCGTTTCAGCCAATGCCACAACCCTCTTCTCAAACCGCCCTTAATTTCATTTACACTTGTGAAATGGCGGGCGTTTTGTGGTATAGTGCCTTTTTGAAAACATAGGGAAACCATGAAAATACTTCTGTCCGTAATTCTGTCCACTACTTTTTTGTGGGCGCAACCACTCGCAAAGCGCAAGATCAACGTTGATTCTCTCGCATCGTTCACGCCCTCAAGTGTGGTTACGGTAGCTGATTCTTTGACGGTAACGGGTGTTGTAACCTTCGGCACATACACGGGTCAATCTTCCATTGTAACCGTTGGTGGACTTTCTTCTGGCTCTATTGCGGCGGGTTTCACAGCCATTGACACAGCAAGAACAAATGCGGTTTCCAATGTTCTCTCCAATAACACTTTTCTGACTGTTGCCACTTCCGGCAAGACAAAGTTCTTAACCGTTGACACTTCCAAATACGCCACGACCTCTGTAAGTGGCTTCCTGAAAGCTGCCGACTGGTATCTATTCAATTCAAAAGAATCTCCGCTCACCTTCAATTCTCCATTATCAAGGTCTGTCAATGCGGTTTCTTTCCTTCCTGCGGCGGGTTCAGCTTGGGATTCAACCCGATTGTATTTCATGGGAAAGACAAATGCGGGTGCTTTAGATTTAGGAACAAACACAATCACCTCCGGCCTCATCAACGGGCAGACAATATCCTCTGCGGCAAATTTCACGGGGACGGTGGCGATTACGGGGAACACCACGGTTACCGGCATTCTAAACCAATTAGGAAAAGGGACTGGTTCAAATATCACCACCATCGGTGATGCGACAGGTGCAAACGATGCACAGTTACGTCTTCGCCCAAACACAGGTGAATATGGTTGGTCATTAGGAGCCTCAACCCTTGTTGGAAATGCGTTGACTTTGACACCTTCTACTGCTGTTGCAGGAGCAACCTTCACCACGCCGACTTTGATAATGCAACAGACTGGCGCATTGACTCTCGGTTCGGCGGCTGGAACCGGTGTGGGTGCTTTTTATGCTGGTGCTGGAACTTTTACCGGCACTCTCGGCGTAACGGGTGCGACGACACTGAGTAATACGTTCACCAATACATTTTCTGGCAACAATGCAATCGTTGTGAAAACTGCGGCGGCCACTGGAACACAGTTTCAGATTGGCACAACAGCTCTTTCTGGGACTTTGTTTATTCTTAATTACTCAACGGGGGTTGGAGATTTAGATTTTGTACGCTCTGATGGCACAACTTCTATCTTCAAGCTCGTCGAAGCAACGAAGGCGGCTACATTCACTGGCACTCTCGGTGTAACGGGTGATGTAACAGCCACAGCAGATGTTGCAATAAATGGCGGCGACCTCACCACAACAGTAACCACCTTTAACCTTTTGAATGCAACAGCTACAACGGTGAATGCCTTTGGTGCAGCAACAACGGTGGGGATTGGTGCTGGAACGGGAACAACAACGGTGAATAATGCGCTTTCAGTAATGGCTAAATTTCAAGTCAATACGAGCGGGGAAATAACGAAGGTTGGAAGTTTTACGGGAGACCAGTTGGGCGTGCCGTTGGTGGTTGATACGGCCTATGTTGATAGTGTTAACATTTCAAATGGGGCAGGTGCGTCGGGGACATTTGCCAATGTAACAGCTGGGAAGATGTACCAAATTAGCGTTTACACCTTTACACTCACTGGTGGGGCTGGGCCTTACACGGCTGGGATAACCTATGACAACGGTAGAAGTAATACCAGAACGATTGCCACTCCAGTAATAAATGGTGCAATGGGGATAGATGGTAATGTTGTTGGCGCGTTTTATTCGGCCTCTTCAACTATAACATGGCAAGCGTTTGGATCACCCGCTTCCTCTGGCCCCGTAAGAGCATTTTGGGTTCTTAAACAGCTAACAAAATAATGTTTGACGACCCACTACAAGAAGCCGTTCTTGCGTTCAAGCAGAGACGACCAAGTGTTGTACGTCAGGCTGAACCCCAGAGGTTGCCGACAGATACTTGGAAGCCCTACAACACAGCACTTGAAGCTGCATACATTGGGAGTACATTTGCAGACATTCTTTCAACAAGACAAGGAATAAGAATGGGTGGAGAAGAAGCAAATCCAATCTTGAATCTCTTGTTTGGAAAGAGGCCGTCAGACCTTGAACTTGCGTTATATGGGATTGGTTCATCTGTTGCTCATCCAATAGTCGCACAGAAAATGGAAAGCCCGTATAGAGATATTTTTCAGGTTTTCACATTGCTTATACGTGGGTATGCACTAAAAAACAACCTTCAACTTGGGGCGAAAATAAGTCTATAATGTATTACGGGTGTAACACATGATAAAAGTCATATTCGTTGCCATAACGGTTCTCTGGGTGCAAGTTCCTACTCAAGATTGGGATACAGAAGAGAGGGTGTTTTTGCCGCGCTCGGAGAAAGTGTTTATCGTGGATTCACCGATTGAGTGCGCGATCAACCTTTTTTCTATGAATTTAATGGCTCAGGAAAAAGATGCTAAATATACAGCGATACTCTTACGAATTGATTTAGAAAAAAGCCTTGTGGATACGGTTGAAATTCCTGATATTATATTCAAAACTCAAGGAGAAAAACCGTGAAACCAATACCAAATTATCCGGGTTATTTTGCAAGCGAGAATGGAGACATCTATTCAACAATGAAGGGGAGGTTAAAGAAAATAAAACAACCGCGGTGGGGGTTGTACAAAATGGCCTCTTTATCTAAAGACAAGAAAAAGCAGATTCGATTGGTGCATCAGGTTATCCTTGAGACTTTTATCGGCCCACGCCCGAAGGGAATGTGGGCTTGTCATGGAAAAAATGGGTCTCAAGATAATTCAATCGGAAATCTTTCGTGGGGGACTAAATCAAAAAATTTGGGGGCCGATAAGGTTCGCGATGGAACTCTTCGGTTTGGCGAGAATCACCACAGGGCTAAACTTAACGCAATGCAGGTAAGGATTATAAGGCATCGTCGAGAATATCGTATTCCCAGCACCTTTTTGGGAAGAATCTTTCACGTTCACTCGGCAACCATTAGGAGAATTTCTGACGGCCTTTCGTGGAAAGAGACCAGATGAACGAGAAGGCAAAAGAGAACGATGCAAGGTTCACAGCTATTTTAATCAGGATTGATCTTGAGACCGGCAAACGGGATACAGTGAAAATTCCAGTATTGAGATTTGAATGATACCATTAACCTATATCAGCATAAAACCCGTTCTCAAAATAATTGCTATTCTCATTCCATTGGCCGTTGCAGTTCTTGAGGGAGCTTCGTGGGTAGGTAGGGTGGAATCTCATGTTGAAACCGGCGAGAAGAAGATTCAGGAATTTGACAAGTCACAAATGGAACAGGCCCGCGTCGAACAGAAGGTGGACGATCTAAGGTCAAAGGTAGAGGAAATAAGGGTTGAGGTTAAGGAAATACGTAAGACACAAAGCGAAATCTTGAAAGAGGTAAAAAAATAATGGAACATCAAACAAGCTGGATACTCTTTTACTGTCTCGGTTACATCGGGCTTCTCTACCACGTTATCAAGAACTCACTCAAGATTGGCAGGACGCTTGATGCTTTGACTGGATACGTGAAAGCTAACAGCCTTTCGGTGTTGGCTACCTTCGTTATCTATAACGGGGTGTGTGCAATGTGGGCTTTTACCGACATCTTCTCTGCCTTTGGGCTGATGAAGGGGGAACTTTCGGCAATGACCATTCCATTAGCATACATGGCGGATTCAATGTTTAAGGATGCGGTGGAAAAGTTTGCAAAGAAGGGTGGAATAGATGCACCCGATGCGTCTGTTGGGTCTTAGCCTTGTTCTTCTTTTCTTCGCCTGCGAAGAGAGGGTGGTAAATGTTCCCGGCCCGACACAAATAGTATTTGTTGATAGGTCGGCTCTTCCGCTTGAGTATAATATCTACGCTCGTCTCTATACCGATGCGCGTGGTCATTATGTGATTTGGTGGGGAGATGTCAAGAATACCGGCCTGGATACGCTCAGAGATGTTTTTACACAAGCCAAGATTTACTTCTCACCGGAAGCGATGTCAGGTGATAATTTCGCAACAATAGCGCGGGGTTATTTGGGTGTGTTTGACGATGTGGGGAAGTTTACTCAAAGGGCCATTTTTGCGCCGGGAGAGAGACTTTTCCATTACACCGAGAGTGATTTATTCCAAATCCCTGAACGCGCGCAATATGTAAATTACCTTTTCAGTTTTATCACACCAAACAATGCACCTTCTTCTGGGGCTTTCCTTAACGGGTTTATCTTTAGGAATTGATCTTGAAAGGAGTTCAATTTTACATGAATTTATCCTTGAAAGAAGGACATATCAGACCTATGCCTTCCAGACGGTTTCGGTCTACGCTCATCCGATAAGGTTCTACACGGATGAAGGAACGGAAGAATATGCTTTTACGTGGAGAACTTACGCGAGAGAGGAATTCGAGTTTCTTGGTTCTCGGTGGCGATATGGGGTGGGTGGTGGCTTTGGATTACAACTTACAAATCACGGTTTACAACTTGTAGATTCAAGTTTCTTGAATGTTGTCAACCGCGTTAGCTTCTATCCTACCTTAGCAGTCTTCACTCAGATTCACTTCGATGAGTCCAACGCCTTGAAGTTGGTTGGGACCTTGGATGCAAACTCCAAGTTCCCGTTTTCAGGTGGACTCACGCTATTGTTTGTGATGTCCATTTAATTAGACATTGCGTTATTACGCGAGTTATGTGACAATGCGTTGTCGTTCTCTTGTTCCCCGTCTCATTTTTAGCAATAGTGTTTCCTGTAAAAAAGTCTTTTAATGCGCGCCACAACAATAAACTTCACCACAAAATAAATAAAACACGGCAACAGGATTGTCAGTGTAACGGGAAGCATCACCCATTTTTTAGTTTCGCTCCAATCATTTCTATCAGTGGTTTGTTGGTCTTTTCCCATGTAAAATCTAACGCTCTCTTTCTTGCCGCCTTGCCAAGTTTTTTTCTGTTCACGTTAAAAATAGCTCTTTGAAGCGCGAGTAAAATCCCGTCTTTCGGATTGTAGAGTACCGCGTTCTCCTTACTTAAAATCCCCCTCACTCCCACGTTAGAGGCAACTATACACTTTCCCACCGCCATGTATTCAAACAGTTTTGTCGGTGAACCGAAAAATTCCGAGCCATCCTTATTTGGCTTGGTGGGTAATACCAGTATATCACAAGCGTTCATATAGTCTGGAACGAATGAGTGTTGAACCATTCCAACCCACCTTACGTCTGTATGAGATTCTTCAAACAGTTTCTCCAAGACGGGCTTCATTACACCATCACCCACCATTAAGTAAATATGACGAAAAAATCCAGACACCCAAGCTAAGTCTTCCGCCCCATGCCAAGGCCTGAATGTTCCAAAGAAGCCTATCACAATTCTACTTGTTGAAATCCCCAAAGTCCTTCGAGCGTCTAATCCCCCCTCCGCGTTGGGTGCGAACAGGTTAGTATCAACCCCGTTAGGACAGATGAGGATGTCCTCCTCCCCAATACCTCGCCCGATCAATTCTTTCTTGAGAACATCGGAAACCACGACAAATTTATCCGCAAAGTGAATGTTGATTGCCTCGCATAACCAAACGAGGGGCAGAAGGATTCTCGCCCTTCCCCAATATCTCTTTACCCACGCCTCGCTTCCATTGTATTCCAAAATAGAAAACTCCAAGAATGGGGTTAGGATACAATAAATGGAGTGTCTTAGGTACACCACCTCGGTTTTTACTCTTCTTAGAAGTAGGAATTGAGCTATGAACTCGGTAAAGAATGGAATGATTCGATGAGGCGGGGCACGATGTATAAAATCAACCTCGAAGTGTTTGCGGAGATTTTGGACTACCGAAAGTGTGTGTGTCCAGCCGCCACCCGGTAATAACGGACTAACCCGAAGATAGGTTACTTCCAAATTACCACCATATAGTTGCAGAAAAATTCATCTTTGCCAGAAGTTAGAAAATTGTCAATAATTAAACACAGCCAACGCGGAGCCGAGGTAGGGTTTAATTAGGGGAATGGAGTTCATTCAACCCCCACCTTTTTTACGTTGGAAATCTTAAACCCACACCCCGAGAATTTTCGCCAACACCTTTGTTTTTCGGGTTGAAATGGGTTGTGTCCCCAGTCTAAAACCTCGTCTTGGAAATCAAGGAAATCCGCTAGGTTGATAACAATGGTTGTCGGTGGCTTGACGTTGTTTTTGCGATAATCGTAATAAGCCTTTTCTATTTTAGAGCAGATTGAGTTCATTCAATATCTCCTTGCATCATTGGCACTTGAATTGCGGGCTATGTATGTTACCACAGGATTTGCATCTGAATGCTTCGTTAGGGTTGGTTACAGAGCGCATGGGTTGACCTACTTGTTTCAGTAATTGCAAAACATTCCTCTTTGGCGGGAGTCCGAATTTACCGTAAGCCTTCAGGAAGAAGATGAACGAGTAATTTGTTTTGAACGCAAAGGCATCTTCAAAGAACCCCTCAATCTCACGTAACCAGTTCTCTTCTTTAGGGTATTCCTCAATAAAAATCTCTCCTGTTTTCTGATCCACCACTTCAAACTTGTGGTACATCATATTCATCATAGCTCCGAAGGGGGTCTCACAGTCAAACCCGCGCTTAGACTTGAAGTAGTCTCGGTAGAGTTGGATTAGGTGTCTGCGGGGGTCAGGCATCAACGACTTTGGTTCTTTCAATTCCAAGCCTTTTCATGGGCAAGAATAGCGTGTCATTTTGAGGGGTTTTACTTATCAATAATACGTACCGTTTCAATTTGCACACGGCAATTTCCATTGTGTGAATCTGCATGACCAGAAGCATCCACACTGATACCAACTTCCGGTGGCAGTGTATCCAGAATGGCTATCAACGCATCTTTTGCACGTTCTGGGAAATAAGAGCCATCACGCAATTGTTGTTCGGTTATTGTTACCCTTGCAACCTCTCTGTTTTTTGCCAAAAACTTCGTTGACCAGCTCACGGGGTTTCTCCTTTATTTGGTTTGAGTATGTTGGTTTTTATTTCATCAAGTCCACCGTTTTGTTTGCCAAGCGCATAAGAATCACGATTGGTTCTTAACATAATCTCCCATATTTCCTCCTTGAATTCTTGTTCCCAATACCTCCCTGCATATCCAGAACTTTGACACCCAATGCTATCTACGAAGATTTTTCTTAATTGCATTTCAAACTCGGTGAATGTCCCGTGGTTATTCATTTTGGTTCTCCCTATTGGTATACAGGAATCCTGTTCAAACTCTTTATCATACTCTGCATTAAAATCATCGTACTCTCTCAACATGTGCTTACCTTATTTTTATTGTCTGTCGGACTTCATTATTTAGGGATTCATTCCATAAATCATTGAGTTCTCAGCATGACAAGCTTGAGCCGCGTCATAGGCATTTAATCTTTCCAATATGGTTCTTTTGGCTTTTTCCTTGGGGAGATTTTCAAAGAATATTCGTAGGGATAAATATATTCATCGTAATATTCTCGCAAAATACAGATAAGGGAAACAATTTTTTTAACGTCTTCCAGCGTTTCAGCCTCTGCCATTTTATGACCTAAATCAGTCCACCCCATATCGTTAAAAATATCACTTTCAAGAAATTTTTGTCTGTTCTGTTCTATGTCTATGATTCTTTTCGTTGCCTGCTTTTTCTCACGGTATTGGCATTTCATTTTATGTTCTCTCCCGGCTTTTGAGGTACCCTCTGTACTCTTCAGTCATTTCTCTTAAATCACACTCTTTTGAAACAATTTGGAAGTTTTTGAGACCAGTATGTTATCAACAATCTCTTTTACTCTTTGAAGAAGCCGTTCCGTTTCGACGGCCATTTTCATTCCTGCGAGTCTGGGACGTTGCAAGCGGGGTCGGAGGTGTCAACCTATCCCCGGAGATTGTTGATATGTCGCGATAAATATGCGCAGCAATCAGGTTGTTCTAGGCCCCTACTATGTCAAGCGACGACATAAACTTGACACCATTTGGGTTAAGCTGTCGCGTTCTCCGTAAACCAAGCCCTCATTGTGCTGCGCACTCTCTATGTTTGTGAACGTGAAAGAATTTTTTCTAAGTTTGCTGTTGAATGTTTTAGTCTATCCCCAATTGTTTTTCGCGAACAAATTTCATTAAGGCCACCAAGGTTTCTAGCCGCCCTTCGCTTCTTCTTTTATTATCAAACGCCAGAAGATTTTTATCGTGATATTCAAGCAGTTCAACAGCATACATTATTTCAAGCTGTGTACATAAAAAATCCACAGATTTTTTATCCATTTTTTTCTCTCCGAGAGTGCTATTTTTTACATTTTCATTTATCTCTGCCCATAAGGCGGGGATTTTCCCAGAGCCAAAACAAGTATAGCAGGTTATTAGTTCAAACTGACCAGAGCCACCACACGACGGACAGGTTACCTTTTTAAACATCGCCTTTGTAAGATTTGACATATATCTTGGACAAGTCTTTCCTCGGCAAGCCGTAATTGTTTCATCTTTCTTTTGTCCATCCTTACGACTTCTCGTATGGCACAATGTAAAACCTCGTGTAAAAAATAATCCCCGGGGACGGGGTTTTGGCCATACCCATAAATAACGGCGTACCGCTTCTTGGGGTGAACAGTAACGGAGGCCGACAAATTTTTGGTTGCACGTCTATACTTTATATGCCAGTGACGCAGGTTTCTGAACCCCTTTTTGCAATTCTGAACATGCGTTTTACTCATTACTAAAATTGTGTGGAAATACCCTCGCGTGATATTCACAATCTGTATCTTGATATTTTTCCCATGGGCGGCAAGAACAATTAAATAGGGCTGGATAAAGTTGTCGCTCTTTTGCGGGAACCAATTGTTTTAGCTTTGTGATTTCTCTCTTGAGGTCAACAAGCATTGGGCGTAGAAGCCCTGATTCAAAAACACAATTCGGATGTGTTTCGATTTCCTTAATAAGCTCCTCATGCTTTAGAAGTGCATCCATTTTAATTCAAAACTATTGATTTCCCGTGAAATTCAATCCCAAATACGGCATAAAATCTTTCTGCAACACGGCAACTTGCAACGATTTCAATGCTGTTTTTGGCTACCCCAACCCACGCTAAAGAAAAATCCGTTGGTTTTCCCCAATAGAGCACGTTGTGATTAAATGACATTTTATGATTTTTTAACATTTAGACTCCCATTAAAACGACAAACCCCTTAAACCGGAAAACTTGGGGAAGCATTCTTGTCGGGATAAAGGGTCGAGTCGTTGAAACAAAACCGTTGAATGTTCCCCGCATTGAACATAAGGATAAAAGAGGCGTTTGTCAAGGGGTAGGGCGATAATTATAGTTGACGAATAACGTGCACACTCCGAGGGCATAAGGGTTAGGACATGCACAAAAATAAACGATGTTTTGTAAGGATTTCTCTTGACAAACGGGAAAGATTGTATTATTATTAATCCATGCAGACACAGAAGAAACGAGCCAACTATTTCGCCGCAAACCACCATACCCACGACTGCAAACTCTGCGCGCATCGGTGGGAGTCAAAGTTAACGAAACCCGTAGCGTGTCCTCGGTGCAAAAGATACGATTGGGATAAACGAAAGCTCACACTTAAAGAAGCGGGGAAAGTATAATGGAATATCCAAAGATTGAAACGCTTTTTGAGAGAGACGAAAAAACCCGCAAGGTATTTCCCGACAAACTCAAGAACCCTGTTTATGGGATTTTGAAAAGTTGGCAGTTCACCGAGAAGGTAGATGGTACGAATATCCGTGTTCAATGGCAAGAAGGCAAACTCAAACTTGGAGGCCGGACAGACAATGCAAACATTCCAGCAGACCTTGTTCAACTTCTCTACGAAGCGATTGACATTCAAAAACTTCGGGACACTTTTGGTGATTCCCCGGCAGTCATATACGGGGAAGGTTACGGTGCTGGAATCCAAAGGGGTGGAGCCTATTCCAAAACCAAGCAGTTCATAGTCTTTGATGTTTTGGTTGATGGCAAGTGGTGGCTTGCATGGGAGAACGTGAAAGACATCGCCTCGAAGTTCAACCTAAAAACCGTTCCGTTTATTGGCGACATGACGCTCGAACGGGGAATCGAAATGGTGAAAACCGGATTTGATTCGATTCTTGCAAAAGAACAAACCGGCGAAAAATATCCAGCGGAAGGAATTGTGGGTCGTCCCGTCGAAACGCTCTTTGATAAAAAGGGACTTCGTTTGATTGTGAAACTCAAGACTAGAGATTTTTGAAATCAACGCTTCGAGAAGCAGGTAAAGCATGATGGAAAAAACGCTCGGCTAAGCAGGCCGATAGTCTCGTATGCGCCCGTAGATGATAGAAGGGAGTAGCTCTCCTAACGGGCTTCCTTTATTGCCCCGCGCAACCCTCATCAGGAAACGCTTAATGGGGGAGCAGGGCGGGGCAATTTCTTTCAAATGGGGTGATTGCAGAAAATGGCGGCAAGTCAACCGTGTTCGGGTAGGGGAAATCGTAGGGACAACTTCTCGGAGATTTGAGTAAGGCGAATTCCGATGCCTGCGAATTTGAAAACCCCGACAATCACCCCTTTATTTTAGGAAACCAATGCAAACTAAAACATGGCTTTTCTTATTTTCACTCACTTTCATCGGTTGCGGGACCTCAAACTACGTCAAGCAAGAAGAAAGAGCCATCCCCGTTCCAGCCGTGAGAGATACGGTTTGGCTAACGAAGTTCATTCCCATTTCACCCGACAGCACAAATTGGCAGGATGTAATAACCGCCGAAACAGAGAAAACAAAAGTTCAATTCCAAGTTATCTTAAGCGCAGAGCAATCAAAGAACGACAGCCTCCTGAACGTGATCGTCGGTTGTCAGGCTCTTTTCAACAAACTGAAAAACAGGGCAACGGTTCAAACGCAACCTCCCGATGTGAAATACACTCCACCACCCGTTTTGTGCCCACCCGCAGAGAAACATGGGATATTGTTCTTCATTGGCTTTACTGTAACCGTGTTAGCCATTGGAGCGGGAATTTTTGGAGCGGTGAAAGTATTTAGGGTTTTTGCGTGATTTCACAAGGAGAAAGAAAATGAGTAAGGGAATTAAACCATGCCCTTTTTGCGGATACAAAAAGATCATTTGGAAAGAGGAATTATGGAGCGGAATCATCCAGATTGGGAAAAAGAAAAAGCGACATCAATATAAGGCCGATTATCTGATATGTATTCATTGTGGTGTACGTTCTCCGGCTGTACTTGTGAGACAATGGGCGGTGAATAGCTGGAACAAAAGAGATAAGAGAAACGCGAGTTGCCCATGACCACCCCCGCCCTCAAATCTGCAGAAGAAGCGGTGGCAAAAGAAGTGGGATTTAAGTTATACCCAACAAATGTAAGGTCTGGGGGTGGTTTTGAAGTTGTTTATAACCACGAATTGGGCGAGAGTTTCCACTGTTCCTCTGACGACCCAATAGTCAGGCTTTGGCAAGCCCTTCTCACCCGTGAACTCCTCCTCCAAGAGATACGAGAGGTGGCTGAAAACGCCCCGTTACATTCACAAGAATGGATGCGAAAGAATAAGATTGTTTTCAAAACAAACCTATCCAAAGTAACCAAAGCCAAAGATGCAGGTTGGTGGGAAAAGGTTGCATTCAGCATCTATATTGACCTTTGCGAATGGACATCAAGAATTGTTTCCCTCACCCAAAAGGAAAGGACTTGACATGAGCAGACACATACTGGTAACGACACGAGGATTGATGTTTGAATTTGACAAAGTTTTAAATGGTGGGTTCATCGCGGCGAAGACAAAATGCAATTCCCGCTTTTTAGGGACAGGCCATTTCCCCGAATGGATGTTTAATGCAGGAATTTGCCGTGAGGCTACGCCAATAGAAATTCAAACCTATGAGACAATGAAATATTGTTCACCCTATTTTCCCCCCCCACAGGAGAACAGGGATGAAGAACACACATAAGGAGAACTCCGTGACCCCCAAAGAGAAAGCAGAAGCAACTTGGCAAAAAGTATCCCGACTTGAAACCCTTCTCCAGCAGAAGGAGGATGAACTGTGGGGGACAAAAGAAGAATTGGAAACAGCCAAACAAGCCGTTCATCAATATGCCTCCACCATCGCCCGACTTGAAGGGGAGCTGAAAATTGTTCACGCTGAACTTGCCAGCTTACATAAACTGTTCACACTGTCAGATGAGGATAACACCCGCCTCCGAGAGGAAAACGAAAGATTGCAGATAGGACTTGCGCAAACAGTTATCGAAATAGACGAAGATGGAATCGTTTATGCCCCGCCAGATTATCAATCTGAGGTCACCCGACTTGAAAGGGAATTGAAAACAGCTATTCAGCTTGCAGAGAAACGCTCTTCTGATTTTCTCCGTCTCCAAGGGGCGGTGAAGGATAAGGATTTTATTGAAAAACGTTCTAAGGCTGTTCACCAAGCATACTGCAAAGGCTATATTGCCAAACATGGCAAACCTTATTGGACTGGTGGGGATTATTCAAGGCTGGACAACGAAACTAAAGAGATAGACCGTTGCACTGTTCGGGCTGTTTTATCACTTCTGGCCTCTCTCACCCATCCCGCAGAAAAAACCAAAAAGGAGAAACCATGAGCAGACACATACTGGTAACGACACGAGGATTGATGTTTGAATTTGACAAAGTTTTAAATGGTGGGTTCATCGCGGCGAAGACAAAATGCAATTCCC
>JGI1356J14229_10000378_pt1 | contig 44910 bp, 38 predicted proteins | sample Subgrocontami58m_FD_14229 | JGI IMG/M metagenome (IMG submission 14229) | reverse complement strand
AGTGACCGGGCTGCGGCTCGCGCCGCTAGGCCGCCCGCATCAGATGCGCCGTCCGACGACAAAACACGCACTTGTGAAAAAGAGGTGGTGGATTGTGGTCAAGCACAAAGCTTGACGCGCATATCATGACGTCCTATAGTCTGGTGAGGAGAGAGAGATCATGGTTGAGCAGCTTGTCATCAACGTGGGAAAAACAATCAGAGAGCTTCGCTCGCAACGAGGACTCTCTTTACGACAGCTTGGCGAGCAGATCGATGTCTCCTCAAGCTCTATCCATAAGATTGAACAGAACCTCATCTCCCCAAGCCTTGGAACCGTCCTCAAGATCGTCAAGGGTCTGGGGACGACTCTCCAATCGCTCCTGGACGAGCAAAGCGAGACAAGAGAGGCTATCTATCTTGCAGAACGGAAACGGCGAAGTACCCTCGTTCCAGACCTCAAAATCCACATCCAACCGTTGACCGGCGGATTACCCAATGAAACATTCAGCGCCGTATTATTGACCATCCCGAAGGGCGCCAGGATGAAAGAGCGGGAGTTCCACCATCACGGGGAGGAGCTTCAGCTCTGCATCAAGGGGAAGGTGAGGTTTACCGTCAAAGACGAAACGTACCTCCTGAAACGTGGGGACAGTCTTCACTTCAAGAGCTACCTCCGACACTTTTGGGACAACGCGGGGAATACGGAAGCCCAACTTCTCATGATCTGCTCTCCACCGATTCATCTGGGGAGGAGTTCCAACGAGGGTTAGGCTCGCACTGCAAAGAGGCACACCCACAGTATCTCTTTTTCCGCTTCGGTACCTCCGGCGTCCCATACAGGTTGTGATCCGGCACCGGCGGGTGCGTAAGGTATAGAGGTAGGTGGCGGATCTCCAGAGAGGCATATCTCCTTTGTCGAATAAGGCTGCTCCGAAAGGGTCGACGGCTCGACACGCGGGATCGTTCTCGGGAAGACTGGTGGCGATCAAGGAGGATATCAGAAGACTGCACCCCGCCTACTTCGGACTCGTCATGGCGACCGGCATCGTCTCGATCGCGGCCGGCCTCCAGGGGATGGAGGCGATCGCCGAAGCGCTGCTATGGCTCAACGTAATCGCCTTCGCGGTGCTCTGGCTGTTGACGGGTCTGCGGATTGTCCGATTCCCGCGGCGTTTCACCGCGGATCTCTTGAATCACAGTCGCGGCCCGGGCTTTTTCACCATCGTCGCCGCGTGCGGCGTGCTTGGGACTCAACTGTTCCTGGCAGGCAAAAGTCAGCAGGCAGCGGTGGCGTTCTGGTTTCTGGCTGTGGCGCTGTAGGCGGGTTTGACCTACGGGATGTTTACCGGCTTTGTGACAAAGCGGGCGAAACCTTCTCTCAGCGAGGGTATCAATGGAGGATGGCTGCTCAGTGTTGTCGCAACGCAGGCGATTGCCGTTCTCGGCGGGCTCATCGCCCAGCAATCGGAACTATACCGTGAGGTGACCGTGTTCTTCGCTCTGGTCATGTGGCTGTTCGGCGGCATGCTCTATATCTGGATCATCTCTCTGGTCTTTTACCGTTACCTCTTCTTTCCGTTCTCACCGGCCGACCTCACCCCCCCTACTGGATCAACATGGGGGCGATGGCCATCTCTACGCTGGCCGGTACCGTGCTGATCGGCAAGGCCGCGGCTTCCGATCTGTTGCAACGAATGCTGCCGTTTCTCTACGGGATGACCCTGCTCTTTTGGGCAACTGCGACGTGGTGGATCCCGATGCTCGTCACGGTTGGGGTGTGGAGACACGTCATACGGAGGTTCCCGCTGGCATACGACCCTCAGTACTGGGGAGCGGTCTTCCCTTTGGGCATGTACACGGTCTGCACATTCCGATTGGCAGAGGTAACGGAACTGCCGATCCTCATGATGATCCCCCGCTACTTCGTCTATGTGGCCTTCGACGCATGGGTGGCCGTCTTCATCGGGCTCATGCACCAGCTCATCGGCAGCCTCATGTGCGCAGCCCGCACGCCGATGCGCATACGGGTAGAGGAACCGACCCCGGATCGCAACATATCTCTTCCGGGAGTCAGAAAGCACGATGGACGCTGAGGCGCCCGTATCCTCGCGACGGGTGGTTCATCCTCCTCTTTTCAGAGGGCCGGCCGCACAGAGCCGGACATTTGCCGCCGCATTATCGCGTTCCTGAGGCTGCCGCCGTCAGGGGCGCCGGGAGGAGGGCCGACGGCATCTCGCGCAGGCTCAGCATATAGACCGTCAACGCCTTCAGCTCCGCCTCCGGTAGGTGTTGAAAGGAAGGCATGATCGAGCCTGGCGCCGTGGTCTGCGGGTCCTTGAAGTGTCGTATGTACCATTCGGGGTCGTGCTTGCGGCTCCCCACGAACGTAAGGTCCGGCCCGACCATCCCGCCCACGCCGCGGATCCGGTGACAGGCGACACAGGCCCGCTGGAGATAGAGTTGCCGCCCCTGCGCCGGCAGCGGCGCGCCCGGCACGTCGGCGCCGAGGTGACAGCCGCCGCAGGAAGCCTGGCGGTACTCCCCCTCCAGCAGCGGCTCCTCCCAGAACGGGACGCGCCCGTGGGCATCAGCCTTCGTGGTGGCCATGTCCTGCCCCCCATGGCAGACGGTACACCCGAAGCGCTCGAACGGATGCTTCGGGATCTCCGGGTGGGTCCGGAACGGCTGCGGCGCGTCGGCGAACTGCTGATCCTCGATGCCGAGGTGGCACATCATGCACCGGTCCATCCGGGCGGTCCCCGCCACGGCGACCTGGATAAACTCATGCCGGCGGGCCTTGACGGCCTCTTCCTCCCTTGCCGTCCGCGCCTTGCGGCCTTCGAGGGCAAAAAAGGCCGTCTGGTAGCGCTTCCAATCCCGGTCATAGTCGCGCCAGAGGGCCACCAGGAAGAGGAGCCCGTTGAAGACGCCCAGGACGGCAAAGGCCCACACCCAGCGCCGACTCATCTCCTGCCTCTCTTCCCGCTAATCCACACCCGGTGCTCTCAACGCCATGGCAGCGCCCAGTCCCAGTTGGGACCGCGAAAGCACGTCCCGATAATCATCAGGAGCACGTAGGCCGAGACAAAGGCCGAGAAGAGGGCGATGGCCGCCATCCGGCGCGAGCCGGTGCGCCAGCCGATGATGACCGAGAAGGCGACGACGGCAGCCAGGAGCAGCGTGGCCGGGTTGAGCAGGTCCACGACCCCCTGCGGGGCCTCGGGGGCGAATCGCCGCACGCCGAAGCGAGCGTTCAGGAACAGGAGGCCCAAAGTGTACGGGATCGTCAGCACGAAGGACCATGCCGCGATCCGCTTCCCCCAAGCCGACGTAAACCATATCCCCTCCCCCTCCCGCGCACGGTCGATGTACGGGATGCCCATCAGACCCAGGACCAGGAGGCCGGGGATCACCACGCCCCCCACCAGGGCCGAGTAGCTCACCAGCTCCTGCAGCCCCAGGAAGTACCAGGGCGCCTTGGCCGGGTTCGGCGGGTGCGTGGGGTTGGCCAGCTCTTCCAGGGGGGCGTCAAACACGATGGCCAGGAGGACGACAACGCCCAGCACGACCTGGAAGAGGACGACCAACCGGAAGAGGAGGTGGGGCCAGGCGGGGACCTCGTCCTCCGGCCTCTGCGCCCCCACCATCGGCGAGGTTCCGCGCACGACCTCCATCAAGGTATAGGTCTTCTGCGGCCCGGGAACGAACCGCCCCCCGGCGCCAGGGATGGCGGCGCCCTTCGGCGCCGGACCCTCCGGCCGAGAGAGGCCGCCGTCCTTCCGCACCCGCCAGAAGTGGATCGCCACCAGGAGGCAGAGCATCACGGGAAGGATCGCAACGTGGAGCACGTAGAAGCGCAGCAGGGCGCCCTGCCCGACCTGATGGCCACCGAGCATCAGCGTCCGGATAGTCTCTCCGATCCAGGGGGGGTAGCCGGCAATGCTCGTACCCACGGTGATGGCCCAGAAGGCGAGCTGGTCCCACGGGAGGAGGTACCCCGTGAAGCTGAGGAACAGCGTCACCAGCCACAGGAGGACGCCCAGGATCCAGTTGAACTCGCGGGGCTGGCGATACGAGGCCGTGTAGAAGACGCGGCTCATGTGGAGGAACACCAGCGCCACCATCCCGTGGGCCGCCCAGCGGTGCATGTTGCGAAGGAGGAGGCCGAAGGAGACGGCGAACTGGAGGTCCTTCATGTTGTGGTAGGCCAGGTCCGTCACCGGGATGTAAAAGAACATGAGGAGAAAGCCGGTCACAAACTGGATGACCATGAGGTAGAAGGTGACCATCCCCAGGGCCCAGGTGTAGGTGAGGCGCAGGCTGTTCGGATGGACCTTGGCCGGAAGGAGGTGGAGGAAGAAGTTGGTGAACATGGCGGCCATCCGGTCCAGATCCGTGGCCGGATAGCCGTGTCGAAAGACCGACTTCCACAGCCGGCTCGCAGTCACGCGATTGATGATCCCGCTCGTCCGTCCGTCTGTCATCATGGCTCCCAAGAACACCTGAGTTCCGGGTGGTCCGGGTTGAGGCCGTCTCCCGACGGCGATAAGCCGAACCGATGATGGCCTCGCGCTTGCCTTCGGCCTCTCTTGCCTACACCTTCAGTACATCCCCCTTGTCTACGACGGCGGCCGTGTCGACCACGAGGCGGCCGTCCGGGGCGAGGCTGACCCGATAGAAATCGAGGGGCCGTGGGGCCGGTCCCTGGAGAACCCGGCCGTCCTTGGCGAAGATGCTGCCGTGGCACGGGCATCGCGAGTGGGTCTCCTTCGACTCGGCGGTCGGCGGCACAAAGGGTCCGGTGGTGCACCGCAGGTGCGTGCAGATAGCCGACAGCGCCCGGAGCCCATCGGGGTCCCGCATGATGAAGAGCCGTTGCTCATCCAGGAACGTAATCGTTCCCGACGCGTAGTCCTCCGGACGTCCTACCTTGAGCAGTGTGGGGCCTTCGTACACCACGTTGGGGAAGAGGAAGCGGATGTTGGCCATGGCGGGGCCCACGATGGAGAGCAGGAACCCGAACCAGCCTGTCCCCAGCAGGACGCGGCGCGAGATCCGTCCCTTATCCGGACTGCTGTCGATCGACTCAGGCGAGGACCCAGGTTTCGGCATAGCGAAACGCCTCCATGCTAATGGCGCCCGTGGGACACCGCATCGCGCACAGGGCGCAGCGGATGCAGCGGGTTGCATCCATGAGCATCGCGGTCGCGGCTGAGGCCGCGACGGGGGTTGCGGATTGTGGGGAACCGGTGAACGATTCAACGAGGGACATCACGGCATCGTCGCCGGCGAGCCGGTCGATGGGGACCATACGCAGGCAGTACTCGGGGCAGACATCCACGCACCCGCCGCACAGGATACACTTCGTGCCGTCGAAGATCGTGTGGATCCCGCACCGGACGCAGCGCCTGGCCTGGGCCTGCGCCTCGGTGTCCGGGTACTTCAGTTCCACTTCGGCGATCCCGATACGCCGGTCGATGGGCAGGCCCGGCGGCTCGCGGCGCGGCGTCGCCCGATAGTCAGGATACACGCGCGGCAAGGCCGGCTCGGCCCCAGCCTCTCCCTGCAGGACCTGGCGGCCGTGATCGAGGCGGACCCACTCCGCCCTGGTCGAGAGGGCAAGGCGACGGCCGCTCAGATATTCGTGGATGGAGCGGGCTGCGCGGTGCCCGTTGGCGACACCCTCGATGAAAATGCGCGGGCCGAACGCCGCATCGCCGCCGGCGTACACCCCGGGCGCGGTGGTAGCCAGCGTGTCCGGGTCTACCTGGATCGTCTGGCGGGGGGTGATCGCGACGCCATCCTCCGGACCGAGGAACGCCAGGTCCGGCGCCTGCCCGATCGCCAGGATGATCGAGTCGGCGGACATCACCTGTTCCGTCCCTTCCACGAACCTGGGGCTGAAGCGTCGCTGCTCGTCGAAGACGCGGCTCACGCGGATCGTCTCCAGGCCGACCGCCCTGCCCTCCCGGCCCACGATGCGCTTCGGTCCGAGGCGCGGGAAGATAGCGAGCCCCTCTGCCATGGCCTCCTCGATCTCGAAGCGCTGGGCCGGCATCTCCTCCCAGGACTCGAGGCAGACGACCCGCACCTCGCGGGCGCCCGTCCGGACTGCCTCGCGGGCGACGTCCATGGCCTCGCGCATGGCCGCGACGGGATCCACCCCGGCCATCTCGCGGGCGGCAGTACGGGCCGCGTCCATGGCCACGTCCCCGCCGCCCACCACGATCACGCGCTGGCCCAGGTCGACCTTGAAGCCAAGATTGATATTGAGGAGGAACTCCACCGCCCGGAAGACGCCGTCCAGTTCGGTTCCCTCGATCGGGAGTCCGCGCGCCTTATGACACCCGACGGCCAGGAACGTTGCCTCGAAGCCCTGGGCCCGCAGGTCGGCCAGCGCGAAGTCCCGTCCGATGGCCGCGTTCGTCTTCAGTTCCACGCCCAGGTCGAGGATGGCCTGGATCTCCGCTCGCACCAGGTCCCGGGGGAGGCGGTACTCGGGGACGCCGAGCATGAGCATCCCGCCGGGGACCGTCTGCTTTTCGAAGACCGTCACACGATATCCGAGCAGGGCCAGGTCGTGCGCGCAGGTCAGGCCCGCCACGCCGGAGCCGACCACAGCCACGCGCTTGCCCGTCCCCGCGTGCCCGTCCCGGCCGACCCGCCGCAAGGCGGCAGCGTCCTCAGCGTTTCGGATCTCCCGGACGATCGGGCTTGTCTCCACCATGTGGAGACCCGTCGCCTCGATCGCCGGGCGGGCCCGATCGGCCCGCAGCGGGGCCTCCACGCCGTAGCGCTCCGTCACGAAGCGCTTAAGGGCGCGGATAGCGATGGGCGCGTCAAGGTCGCCACGGCGGCAGGCGGCTTCGCAGGGCGCGGCGCACACCCGGCCGCAAATCGAGGCGAAGGGATTCGGCTCGCGGGCGATGATGTAGGCCCGCTCAGAATCGCCGTCGGCGATCGCGTTCACGTAGCCTCGGGCATCCGTGTGTACGGGGCAGGCGTCCTGGCACTTGATCTGTTGGCGCCAGTAGGCATCGTCCGGGGTGGTGATCTGATACTTCGGGCTGAGATCCTCAGGCATGTCACGCACTCCGGCGCGGCCGGCGCGTGCCATCACCGTGCGGGCCGGTGTGCGAGAAGAAGAGGGCGGAACCCTTGTACTCGAGAAGGCGGAGCCAGTCCTTCGCTTTAAGCGCAACTTTGAAGCGGGCCACCCGGAACGCATCCAGCCCAGGTGCAACCACGGCCTCCTCCTGCCCGGCCTTTCTGGGAACCCTTTGAGCGCGGTGCGCGGCATGACTGCGTGCGTCGCACCCGGCTCGGCCCTCTCCGGTGTCTCACGACGCCAGAATCGCCGAGGGCGTCACGCGGGAGATGATACTGGAGGTGGCCGTCACTCTACCAGAGAGCGTAAGTCTTGTTCAAGGGAAAAATCCACTGGCAAGCCCAATTATGCATGACGACAGAGGTCTCAGATAGTCCGTCATTCCGGATCTGACAAGCCTGCCTCGTGCTTGATATGAGGGAAGCCAGCTTGTTCAGCCTGGATTCCCGCTCCCTGCTTACAACATACGGGGACAAGTTTCGCGGGAATGACGCATGCGCTTGCGGCGCGCCCATGCGCGTGAAAATCCGCAGCTTGCGCCCCCCCTCACCTGCATCCTCTCCCCCATCTGGGGGAGAGGAGATCCTGTTTGGTACCCCTCGCCCCTTTGGGGAGAGGGTGTGGGTGAGGGGACTTTCTGGGCAATGACGATATAGCAGAGTGCCGTGCCCTCGGCCAGCACGTACTCGGCATGCATTAACAATTTAGGGACCGGCCTTGACGCCTTTTTGATCTGGCGTTATACTCACACTAGAAATGTTCAACGTATAAAGAAAAGGGTATACGACAATGCCTATCGTTAAAACTTCGGCCAAAGGCCAGGTGGTGATCCCGGCTAAGATACGGGACACAATTAGACTTAAACCGGGCGGCAAGGTCCTGGTCACGTTAGCCGACGACAAGACGGTGACCATCGAACCGATCCCCGACGACCCCATCGAAGCGGCCTGCGGGATGCTTCGAGGCGGCCCATCACTCACCACGGCATTGCTGACGGATCGGCGAGAGGAGCTGCAACGTGAAGAGAACAAGTTTGCTCGATTCGTTCGCCATGCTCGCCTTCCTCAACAAAGAAAAGGGGTTCGAAAAGGTTAGAGAGCTGATGCGGGCTGCTCAACTGTCCAGCGAGCCTCTCCTGATGAATGAGATCAATATCGGGGAGGTGTACTATATGACGGCAAAGGCGCGATCCCCAGAGCTGGCCGAAGAGTTCCTGCGCCGGCTGGAGACGCTGCCGATCCAACCCATCTCCAATTCCTTTACCGATGTCCTCCAAGCAGCCAAGATTAAAGCCCGATTCCCCATCTCGTCTGCCGATGCCTTTGCCGTGGCTACGGCGAGTCGGATGCATGCTACTGTAGTTACCGGGGACCCTGAGTTTCGCCAGGTGGAGCACCTCGTCACGATCGACTGGGTCTAATCTAACTCACTTGCGAGAGTGTCCCGAAAGCCACCCACCCGCGTCCTCCCCCTTAATCGCTGAAAGCTGAACGTTTCTTTCAATTTTAGTGCGCCTCGTGCGTCCCCAACAGTGCAGCCACCTTAGTATGCCCGTTAGCAGAGGCGTACATCCGGGCCGTCCGGTGATCATGATCCTCCGCCTTCACATCAGCGCCTTGAGTGAGAAGTGCCTCTACGCTCCCGGCATGCCCATTCCCAGACGCCAGCATCAGGGCGGTCGCGCTATTGCCCCCCTTGGCATTCACATCGGCACCTTTATTCAGGAGCAGTTCCACAACCCCGGCATACCCATACTCAGATGCATACATCAGAGCGGTCGCGCCATTGCCCCCCTTGGCATTCACATCGGCACCTTTATTCAGGAGCAGTTCCACAATCCCGGCATACCCGTGCTTGGACGCATGCATCAGGGGTGTTCCGCCATTCTGATCCCTTGTGTTCGCATCAGCGCCTTTATTCAGCAGCAGCTCCACAACCGGAGTATGCTCGTACCAGGACGCTCGCATCAGGGAAGTCCAGCCCTCGCGATCCCTTGCGTTGACATCAGCCCCCTTATTCAGCAGCAGTTCCACAACCCCGGCATACCCGTGCTTGGACGCATGCATCAGGGCTATCCCGCCATCTGCATTCCTCACATACACATCAGCCCCTTTATTCAGCAGCAGCTCGACAATCGGGGCATGCCCTCTCCAAGACGCATATATCAACACCAAAGAGCCTTTATTATCCCTTACATGCACATCGGCGCCTTTATTCAGGAGCAGCTCCACAACCGGAGCATGCCCGTGCCAGGACGCATGTATCAGGGCCGTCCAGCCATCCGCATCTCTCGCGTTCACATCAGCGCCTTCAGCCAGCAGGCGCTTGACTTTTTCAATGTCTCCGAACTTCGACGCCTCGATGAGCCTATCGGCAGGCGTCTCACCTCCCCCACCAAATAATGAGCCAAAGAGACCCATCGTACCTCCTTTCAGATCTTACACCTCAGGTCGTTCATCTTATGCGCCAAGCAGCCGCATGTGGTGCCATCCATCCTGATTGCGTTCACCGAAAGGGATGATCCTCGTACCGTTTAACGCAAACAACGCAATCGACGCGACGGACGTAATAGACCTTTTCTCAGTGCGCCCCATGCTTCTCAAGCAGCTTAGCAACATCATCAAACCCATGCCAATGCGCATATTCCAGGGCCGTCCCGCCATCATTGGCCTTGACGCTCACATCGGCGCCTTTCGTGAGCAGCAGTTCTACAACCTTGGCATGCCCTTTCCCGGACGCATACATCAGAGGCGTGACACTAATATTGTCCCTCGTATTCACATCGGCGCCTTTCGTGAGCAGCAGTTCTACAACCTTGGCATGCCCGTTCATAGATGCACGCATCAGCGCCGTTCCGCCCTCTTTATTCGTTACATTCACATCGGCGCCTTTCGTGAGCAGCAGTTCTGCAACCTTGACATGCCCTTTCCCGGACGCATACATCAGAGGCGTCCAGCCGCTCTTGTCCGTTGCATTCACATCGGTACCCTGATGAAATAACAGTTCTGCGATCAGGGTACGTCCTTCTGCTGACGCCATCATCAGGACCGTTCTGCCATTACCGGCCTTGGCACCGACATCAGCCCCTTGCTTGATCAGCAGCTCTGCCACTCCGGTATGCCCGTTCTCAGTCGCATACATGAGAGCCGTAAAGCTGTCTTTATCACTCGCGTTGACATCAGCGCCTTTAGTGATCAGCCTCTCTGCAATCCCGGCATGCCCATGCCGGGAGGCATGTATCAGGGCTGTCCCGCCATTATTGTCCCTCGCGTCCACGTCAGCGCCGCGATCGAGCAGTAGCTCTACAACCCCGGCATGCCCGTGCTTGGAGGCATGTATCAGGGCTGTCCACTCTTCTCGATCCTTCGCATTCACATCGGCGCCTTCAGCCAACAGGCGCTTGACTTTATCGGTCTCTCCGGATTGAGACGCCGCGACGAGCTTTGCACCATGCTTTCCCCCACCCTCAAATAGTGAGCCAAGGAAACCCATACGCCCTCCCTTCTTAGAAAATAGCTGGCAGCGGTCAGCACCAGACTGAAGGCGGAAGATTGTAAGGATCCTTCACCCTTCAGCCTTCAGCCTATACTCCTATCCCTCTCCTATCCCTTGACCGCTGATAGCCAATCGCTGCTTTCAATCTTACTGCGCCCCGTACTTCTTCAACAGTTCCAACACCTTAGCGTGCCCATTCAAAGATGCGCGCTCCAAGGCCGTCCCGCCATCGGCATCCCACAGGTTCAGGTCCGCACCTCGATTGAGCAGGAGCTCTGCAACCCCGATATGGCCATGCGCAGCGGCATGTATCAGCGCCGTCCCGCCATGTTGATCTCGCACGTTCAGGTCCGCGCTTCGATTGAGCAGGAGCTCTGCAACCCCGGTATGTCCATGCGCAGCGGCCCGTATCAGCGCCGTCCTGCTGTATTGATCTCGTACGTTCAGGTCCGCGCCTCGATTGAGCAGGAGCTCTGCAACCCCGGTATGTCCACGGGCAGCGGCATGTATCAGCGCCGTCCCGCCATGTTGATCCAGCGCGTTCAGGTCCGCGCCTCGATTGAGCAGGAGCTCCACAATCCTGGTATGTCCGTTCAACGACGCGCGTATGAGGGCTGTACAACCAAATTTGTCCCTCGCATCTACAACCGCCCCGTTATTGAGTAACATCTCTATCACTCCGAAACGGCCATTCCATGCCGCACGCATCAGCGCACTAAAGCTGTCTTTATCCTTTACGTCAACTTCAGCACCTTTACTAAGAAGCATCTCCACCACTCGAGCGTGTTCTTTCCAAGCCGCCCGTATCAGCGCCGTCCCCCCATTCTTATCCTGCGCGTTCACATCAGCGCCACGGTCGAGCAGCGCTTCGACAACCGCGAGATGCCCGATCCACGACGCATGTATCAGGGCTGTCCAGCCATCCCTATCCCTCGTGTTCGCATCAGTGCCTTCAGCTAACAGGCGCCTGACTTTTTCGGTGTCTCCAGATTTGGACGCCTCGATGAGCTTGCTGCCAAGTTTCCCACCACCCCCAAATAATGAGCTAAGGAAACCCATACAACCTCCTTTTAGACCTCATACCCCAGCCCGTCCATCTCGTCCAGCACGGCGGTCGAGGCCGATCCATTGCCAGGACGACGGATTCGAGGCGGCCGTCCTACACCTTGAGCCCCTCCAGATAGGGCCTGCGAGAGTGACGCGCATAGTCCAATGAGAGATTTCAATCTTTGGGAAGCCCGGCGTCTTGTTCTTAGTGCGCCCCGTGCCTCTCCAGTAGTTTGGCAATCTTAGAAAGCTTATTGCGCGACGCATACATCCAGGCCGTCGCATGCATATTATCCTCCGCATTCACATCAATGCCTTTATTGATCAGCAGCTCTGCAACTCTGGCATGCTCATGCCACGTCGCACGTATCAGGGCGGTCCCGTTGCTATTGTCCTTCGCGTTCACATCAGCACCCTGATTGAGCAGCAACCCTACAATTCCGGCGTGCCCATACCAGGATGCGCGTATGAGGGCAGTTGCGCCATCACCAGCCCTGGCCTCCACATCAACACCGTTATTGAGCAGCACCCCCACAACGTCGGCGTGCCCTTTCTCGGACGCACGTATCAGAGCAGTGACTCTATTCGCAGTCTTCGCGTTCACGTCAGCGCCGTTATTGAGCAGCAGCTCTGCAACCTTGGCGTGCCCATGCCAAGACGTAAGAATCAGGGCTGTCCAGCCATCTTTATCCCGCGCATTCACGTCAACGCCTTTAGCAAGCAACAGTCCTGCCACCTTGGCGTGCCCATGCTCGGACGCTTGCATCAGGGCCGTGACGCCATCTTTATTGCTTGCGTTCACATCAGCGCCATGAGCGAGCAACAGTTCTGCAACCCCGGCGTGCCCATGCTCGGACGCTTGCATTAAGGCCGTGACGCCATCTTTATTGCTTGCGTTCACGTCAGCGCCTTCGGCGAGCAGGCTCTTGACCGTTTCGGTGTCTCCGGATTTAGATGCCTCGATGAGCCTGCGACCAACTTTCCCGCCACCCTCAAATAATGAGCTAAGGAAACCCATAATACCTCCTTTCACTTCCCCACCCTAGCCCGTCCATCTCGTCCAGCAAGTGACCGCGGTTGATCCCATACCAGGACGCCGGATCAGAGACGGCCGTCTCAAGCGTTGAAACCTTACAGATGGAGTCTGCGCGGGATACGCGCATCGCCCAATTAAGAGATTGTCATGGGTAACCCAGACGTCTTGATCCTAGTGCGCTTTGCGCCTCTCCAGCAGCTCAACAATGTTTTGATGCCCATTCCCGGACGCATACGACTCGGCCGTCCACTCCCTATGATCCTTCGCGTTCACGTCGGCGCCGTTATTAAGCAGCATCTCGACAACTACGAAACGCCCATACCATGAGGCATGCATCATGGCCGTTCCGCCATCATTGGCCTTTGCGTTCGGGTCAGCGCCGTTATTGAGCAATAGCTTTACAACCCCGGTATACCCTTCCGAAGCTGTACGCATCAGGGCCGTCCAGCCCTCTTTATCCTTCGCGTCCACTTCAGCGCCGCTCTTAAGCAGCAACTCGACAATTCCGGTATGCCCTTCTGCAGACGCACGTATCAGGGCTGTCCCGCCATCATTCGCCTTCGCGTTCACCTCAGCGCCGTTCTTCAGCAGCAACTCGACAATTCCGGTATGCCCTTCTGTGGCCGAGATGATCAGGAGCGTACTGCCATTATTAGTCTTGGCGTTCACGTCAGCGCCGTTCTTAAGCAGCAGCTCTATCACCCCAAGATGCCCATTCTCGGACGCATACATCATGGCCGTCCATCCATGTTTATCGCTTGCGTTCACATCGACGCCCTTATGAAGCAGCAGCTCTGCAATCCCCGTATGCCCATTCCAGGCGGTATGCATCAAGGCTGTCCAGCCATTGTTGTCACTCACATGCACATCGGCGTCTCGCTTGAGCAACAGATCTACAACCCCGGCGTGCCCATGCCTGGAGGCATGCATCAAGGCCGTCCAACCCTCTCTATCCTTCGTATTCACGTCAGCGCCCTCGGCGAGCAGGCCCTTGACTTTTTCGGCGTCTCCAGATTTGGACGCCTCGATAAGCTTATTACCGACCTTCCCGCCACCCTCAAATAATGAGCCAAAGAAACCCATATAACCTCCTTTCAAATCCTACACCCCAGTGCGTCCATCTCGTTCAGTAAGCAACCGCAACCGATCCTTGCCAGGACACCGGATTCGAGACGTCTGTCCTACACCCTGAGATCCTTTAGCTGGGTCCATGAGAGTCAAGCGAGCAGCCCGATTGAGAAAGTTCAATGGTAACTACTCAGGTGTTTAGGCTGTAGGCTGAAGGCTGTTAGTAGTTGCGCACGGACCGAATCAAGGCGCCCGGAACCTTTTCGGTCTCCATCATGTTCACGTCGCATTCAGAAAACGCCTGGCTCATCCGTTCGCGTTCCTACAGTCTAAAAGCCTACAGTCTATCTACCTAAGTAGTTACGTTCAATGTGTGAAACCCGGCGTCTTGTTCTTAGGACGCCCCGTGCCTCTTCAGCAGTTCAGCAACCAGAGAATGCCTATTGCCAGACGCACGCAGCAAGGCCGTCCCGCCGGTATTATCCTTCGCGTTCACCTCGGCGCCGTGATTGAGCAACATCACCGTAACTCTGAAATGCCCTTTCTCAGACGCCCGCATCAGGGCCGTCCAGCCATTATTATCCCTCACGTTCACCTCGGCGCCGTGATTGAGCAACATCCCTACAGTCTCGGAATGCCTTTTCTCAGACGCCCGCATCAGGGCCGTCCCGCCGGTATTATTCCTCGCGTTCACCTGGGCGCCGTGATTGAGCAACAGCTCAGAGACCTCAGTATGACCATGCCAAGACGCTCGCATCAGGGCCGTCCAGCCATCTTGATCCGTCGCGTTCACCTGGGCGCCGTGATTGAGCAACAGCTCAGCAACGCCGGTACGCCCATTCCCGGACGCATGCATCAGGGCCGTCCAGCCATGTTGATCCCTCGCATTTACCTCAGCGCCTTGCTTGAGCAACAGCTCTGCAACCCCAATTCGCCCATGCCCAGACGCCCGCATCAGGGCTGTCCAGCCATGTTTTTCGCTCACGTTCACCTCGGCTCCGTGATTGAGCAACAGCTCTGCAACGCCGGCATACCCATGCCAAGACGCTCGCATCAGGGCCGTCCAGCCATCTTGATCCGTCGCGTTCACCTGGGCGCCGTGATTGAGCAACAGTTCAGCAACGCCGGCATACCCATACCAAGACGCATGCATCAGGGCCGTCCAGCCATGTTGATCCCTCGCGTTCGTATCAGCGCTTGCAGCTAACAGGCTCTTGACTGTTTTGGTGTCTCCAGATTTAGACGCCTCGATGAGCTTCTTTCCAGACTTCCCACCACCCTCAAATAATGAGCCAATGAAACCCATTTCACCTCGCTTCAGGCCTCACACCCCAACCCGTCCATCGGGCCGCTGAGGAGTTTCGTTGCGATACCTATCTCTATCGTAGACATCGAATATAACCACGTGCGCCTGCCGCTTCCGAAGCTATGGGCCACGGCAATGTTCGGGTTATTTTCAGATAACGGTAGAGAGCTATAGAGCGTATATGTCTTTATACTACGTCCTGTGAAAACGAAGAAATACAAAAAACGTTATCGTAACAATTCCCGAAGTCAAGAGGTAGATCATAGGGTAGCCGAACTGCTCTGCGACCATTCCAAATATGAACGACGCAAGGGCGTTACCCAACAACATTGCAGTGGTAAACGCGCCAATGGAGCGTCCGCGTTCCTCCGGGTCTGCGAGGTCGATTGCGTAGGCGCTCAGGGCCGGGAAAAGTAAGCCGTGAGCCATTCCTGTTAGCGTCCCAACCAGCAGCAGACCAAGTGGAGAGACGAGCCAGACAAGGCCTAGCGTGCCGGATCCCATAAGCAGCATGGCGGGAAGGATCACGCGCTGACGCCCCCATCGATCAGACAGTCTGCCACAGGTCAGCCGGATGCCGACAGCAGCCACGCTGTACGCGATGTAGAACCCACCGATACGCGACAACCCGGCCTGCATCGCATAGGTCGGTAGGAATACGAACACCGCCCCGGAGACCAAACCGAACACCAGCGTAAGGAGAATTGGCGGAAGGATACGCGCTGATGGGATCAGAAAAGAGGGACCGGAAGAGACAGTTGTGAGGGGCGTCGCTGAGAGATTACGGAACGCCAGACTGGTCAGAAGACAGCCCGCCGCGGCCACAGCGGCGGCTAAGAAGAAAACCGAGTACCCCGCACGATGGATCACGATCTCACCGAGGGCGGGAGAGAGAGCGATCGTAATGAGTCCGGAGATGCCGAAAAGTCCCACCGCCTCCCCGCGCCGGTTCGATGGAACGATTTCAGCCACCAGGGTGAGATTGGCGATATAGAAGGTGGAGTATCCGATACCTTGCAGGATGCGAAAGACAACAAATCGCGCATCCATTTGCGTCGAGAACGCAAAGCCGACCGAGGCCAGCAACCCTAACGCCGATCCCAGCAGGAGGAATCGCTTGCGTCCGAAGCGGTCAACGAAGGCGCCGGCCAGCGGCTGCCACAGAATAGCCGTCAGGCTGTAGCTCCCCATGATCCAACCGATCTGCGATTCGGTCCCCCCGAGGGTCTTGATGTAAAGAGGAAGTAAGCTGAAGGCATTGAGACTCGCGAAAAAGAAAAAATTGGCAAGGGAGGCAACAAAGAAATTAAAGCTGGAAATCGTTGCGTCGATAGAGCTCTCTCGCCCCCGATGGGTTGAGCCTGACAGAATGATGGGTTGTCTCTCGCCTGGTCGATCCATGTGTACAAGATCAGCGCAGGTGCGAGACGCGATAAGGGTGTCGAAACACAACGACACGCCCTATTGTGCCCTCACGCGCCTTGGCAGGTCGGCCCATCTTTCTGCTTGTGTACCGCCGGCATCTATCGTATACATACATGGAGTCATGATTGTCCGCCCGCCAGATTGAGCCACTGACCATGGCATAAGAATAGCCAGAGGTTCCTGGGCCGACGTTGTCGGCGGAAAGAGTTGGTGCTTTCATCATAACCCCACCTTCACGCTCGGCTATCCAAAAGGAGGGATGCGCTATGACAACCACTGCGTATGTCCTGATCGAAGGCGCGTCGGATCAGACGGCCACTATCGTGAAAGCGCTACAGAAAATAAAAGGGGTCAAATCGGCTCACGCCGTGACCGGGCCCTACGATGTGATCGCGTGCGTTGAAGCAATTGATGTCGGTACGGTTGGGACGGTTATCCTCTCGAAAATCCGCACCTTGAAGGGTGTCACAAGGACCGTGACCTGCGTCGCTGTCTAAGGCAAACACACATACTGAAGTGTCATTGTGAGCGACTGAAAGGAGCGCGGCAATCTCGATTCTCTCGCATGGATCACAATAAGATTGCTTTGTCACTTTGCTCCTCGCAATGACCATGCAGGAATATTGAGTGCGTGTCTCCGTAACTACCCAGGTGTTTAGGCTGTAGGCTGAAGGCTGTTAGCCGTTGCCCATGGACCGCAAGGTGCCCAGAACCTTTTCGGTCTCCATCACGTTCGCGTCGCATCCAGAAAACGCCTGGCTCATTTGCGCGCGTTCCTACAGTCTAAACGCCTACAGTCTATCTACCTGAGGAGTTACGTGTCTCCTGGATAAGCCGCGGCGAACCGTTTCCCCCAATCTTGCAAGTACTCACCCCTGCCTGGACCCGGAGAAGCTCATAGCCAAACAGATCAGGGTTCGGACCATGGCCCCGGTTGCCCCCTTCACCTGATACCCGTTGTCCTTTTCGGTTTGCGCGGTCCCGGCGATGTCCAGGTGAACCCATGGCGATTTCCCGATAAAGTTCGCCAGAAGCTTCGCGCCGGTAATCGGCCCGGCCTTTCGCCCGCCGACATTCTTCATGTCCGCATAATCGCTCTTGATCTGTTCGGCGTACTCGTCATCCATGGGCAGCTCCCAGATCTTCTCGCCGGCCGCTTCGCTCGCCTCTTTCACCTGCCGCAGCAGTTCGGCGTCATTGGTAAAGGCGCCAGTCCGTACTGCCCCAAGGGCGATGACAACCGCGCCGGTGAGTGTCGCCACGTCAACGAGGTGGGTAAGGCCCCTGTCGCAGGCGTAACAGAGAGCATCCGCCAGGATGAGCCGACCTTCAGCGTCGGTATTTATCACCTCAATCGTCTTACCGTTCATGGCCTTGACGATATCGCCGGGGCGCTGGGCTGTCCCGCTTGGAAGATTCTCTATCGCCGGTACGATAGCCGTCACATCCACTGGCAGCTTCAGCTCCGCGATCCCTTTGATCGCTGCGAGGACCGCCGCCCCGCCAGCCATGTCGCCCTTCATCGCCTCCATTCCCTCGCTCGGCTTGATCGAAATGCCTCCTGAATCAAAGGTCACCCCCTTACCCACCAGGCCGAGACGCGGACCAGTCCCCTTCCCTTTTCTCCCCTTGTAGCTCACCTCGATGAGCTTCGGGAGCTCCTGGCTGCCCTGAGCAACTCCAAGAAGCGCCCCCATGCCAAGCTTCTTCATGTCGGCGCGCTCCAGGATTTTGATGGTGAGACCCAACCTGCTTGCCATCTTCTTAGCCCGTGTCGCCAGTTCAGAGGGGGTCAGGATGTTCCCCGGCTCATTCACCAAGTCACGGGCAAAGCTCACAGCCTCGGCCAGGATCTGGCCGCGACGCACCCCCTCCTCCATTGCTGAAACCTTGGCCCTGTCACGCTCCAGCAGCGTCAGCTTTTGAACGATCTTCTGCCCGTTCTCCTCCGGCTTCTTATATCTGTCAAACCGGTAGAGGCCCAACAATGCCCCCTCAGTCACAGCGCACGCCGCCTGATCTGCCTGGAGGCCCCCGATACCGGCGCCGTGGACGATGGACGCCACCTTTCGCACGCCCACCCCACGCAGATGGCGCATCGCCTCCGCCGAGGCCGAGCGCACCCGATCGAGGGTGAACTCCTCTTGCTTGCCCAGCCCGATCACCAACACCTGAACGACTGGAAGTTGCCCAAAGGTATGCAGTAGGAGCCGTTCATGCAGTTTGCCTTTGAACTCCAGACGACGGATAGCGGCGGTGATGGACCCTCCAAGCGCTTGGTCCACTGCTCCAGTTGCCCCACCGGGACACCCTACCCCCTCGAAGAGATTTACGATAAGCGCGTCTCCTTTATAGGAAAGTAGATCCTGTGCCCTCATCTCTACCTTCACTCGATCACTCCTTTCAAAGGCCACGCCCACGTCGGAGTCACAAAAACGGGAGGGATGGCGGCTGCCACCCCTCTCTGCATTCGTGTCACCGTCCGTAGGGCTATTCCCTCAGTGATTCTCCATTCCCCTATATCCCCATGTTACCGTGGAGCGACTCTCGTAGGGGTGCGCTTGAAACCTGCCCAGCCTTATGATAAACCGATCAGCTCATCCACACGCGGATCCCAGGACTTAAACGGGTCCTTACAGAGGATGGTGCGCTGATACCGATCGTTCAGCTTCAGGTAACTCCAGCCCACATCATACGACTTATTCCTCTCGTTCGCGTATTTGATAAAATCACTTCGCACCTTGGCCCTGGTCGTCTGCGGCGGTGTCGTCATAGCCGTCTCGATCTCGCCCTCCGTGATCACCCGATCGATCAGCCCATTCTGCAGCATGATGTAGTACAGTCCACGGGTTCGCTTAATGTCATGGTACTGCAGGTCCAGCATGAAGACGCGCTGATCGTCGAAGGAGCACCCCTTGCGATTGATGTAAGAGGTGATGAGCGCGTGCTTGATAACCCAGTCGAGCTCGCGGTGCAGCGTCATCGGGTCAAGAGCGAGCTGATTCAGGACATGCTGCCACTTCTCCAGGAGGTCGGCCACCTGGGGAGTCCGTTCCCGGTTCTGGTAGTACTCGCGGGCGAGGTCCAGGTACTCCTGCTGGATCTCAATGGCCGAGAACTCCTTCCCGCGCTTCAACCGCACGCGGCGCCGGCAGGTGACGTCGTGAGAGATCTCCTTGATGGCTCGGACGGGGTCCTCGAGAGTGAGGTCGCGCTTGATGACACCGTCCTCTACCATGGCCAGGACCATGGCGGTCGTCCCGACCTTCAGGTAGGTCGCGACCTCCGACATGTTGGAGTCGCCGACGATGACGTGTAGGCGGCGGTACTTCTCCTCGTCGGCGTGGGGCTCATCGCGGGTGTTGATGATACCGCGCGAACTGGTCGTCGCACCTGAGATCTCCTGGTAGATGTGTTGCGCCCGCTGCGAGATATAGTAGTGGTTCCCCATTCGCGTTCGTAGTACCTTGCCTGCGCCCGCGAACACTTGGCGCGTGACAAAGAAGGGGATCAACTGCTCCGCCAGCTTGTGGAAGCTCACGTCGCGCTGTACCAGGTAGTTCTCGTGGCAGCCATACGTGTTCCCGACCGAGTCGGTATTATTCTTGAAGATGTAGATCTCGCAGTAGATGCCGTTTTCGCGGAGCTTCTGTTCGGCACCCAGGAGCAACTCCTCCACGATCCGCTCGCCCGCTTTGTCGTGGATAACCAGCTCCCGCGGGTTATCGCACTCGGGGGTCGCGTACTCAGGGTGGCAGCCGGTGTCCTGATAGAAGCGCGCGCCGTTTCTTAGGAAGTCGTTTGTCCCGCGCTGGCGTGAAACTACCTTCTCAAAGATGTAGCCCAAGGCACTTTCAACCGACAGGCTCACCCGCCCCCCGCCCGCGGAGGAGATTAGGCCGTATTCGCTCTCCAGCCCAAGAATACGTTCTTGCATGGCACCTACTCCAATATAATCCTACCGAAAGGGCCTGCGAGGGTCAATCGAATTCCTCAGGAGGGTGCGGGGGAATTGATGCGGGTGCATTTCGGACAAGGGTTCTGGCACGAGATACGTAGGGGCGCCCCTTGTGGGCGCCCTCTCGTACGAGGCACGGAGTACGTGCTACGAAAGCCGTGCAGATCTGTTACTTGGTATCAGTAACAATCGCCGCGAGATCATCCTGGGAAAGGCGACGGAACTTCCGACCGGTCCGACTGCGCTCCAGAACAGCCACCTCCAGGCTCTGTGGTTTGACCTTCGCGCTACTTACGGCTTCCAGCGCCTGTGTGGCCAGCCTCAGGGCAGCCTTCTGATCAAGCCCTGCCTCGTATTTGTCTTTCAGGTGTAGCCGGAGCTCTTCTGCTTGCCCCCCGATCGCAGCAAACCCCTTCTCGTCGCCAATGCTACCGTCGAAGGCAATCCGGTACAACTCGTTAGGGAGTCCTCCATCGGCCACCTCCACCACCAGGATCTCCACCTCCAGCGGCTTCATGGCTTCACTGAAAACATTCCCGATAGTTTGAGAGTAGGCATTGGCGAGCGACTTGGCCGTCACGTCTTCCCGATCATACGCGAACCCCTTCATGTCCGCATAGCGAATCCCCGCCTTACGCAGATTCTCGAACTCGCTGTACCTCCCGGCGCCGGCAAAGGCAATCCGATCGTAAATCTCGGAGATCTTGTTGAGCGAGGCGCTGGGGTTCTCAGCCATCAACAGGATTCCGTCAGCATACTCTAACACGATAATCGATTTCCCCTTGGCGATACCCTTTCGGGCATACTCCGCCTTATCCTGCATCATCTGCTCTGGCGACACATAATAGGGAAGCGCCATCAGCTCATGCTCCTCGCTCGACTTCCCTGCGGCGATCGATGATGGCCTGGCAGACCTCCCTGATGCGGGCCTCAGGCACATCCTGCAGGCCCGTCATAACAGCCAGCTTCACCGTAGGAAAGACTCCACGAACGAAGTCCGGACCACCGGTCCCAACATCCTCCTCCGCTGCGTCAATCAGCGCCTCCAGCCCGACCGCTATCGCCTCCTCCTCGGTCAGACCAGCCCGATAGAGCTTCTTCATGGTGGAACGGGCATCTTTCCCGCCGGAGCCTGTGGCATAGTAATCCGTTTCCTCGTACCTGCCGCCTGTCACGTCGTATTTGAAGATCTTGCCCTTACCGCCTCTCACGTCGTAGCCGACAAAGATCGGGATCACCACCAGTCCTTGCATCGCCATCGGGAGGTTGGCCTTGACCATCTGCGATAGCTTATTCGCCTTTCCCTCCAACGAAAGTGTCATGCCTTCCAGCTTTTCATAGTGGCTAAGTTCAACTTCAAACAGTTTGGCCATCTCGATGCATGGACCAGCGACGCCCGCAATGGCGATGGCTGAGTGGTCATCCGCCTTGAATACCTTCTCGATTCGCCGCGACGAGATCTGGAAACCCTCGGTCGCCCGCCGATCTCCAGCGATGATCGCCCCATCCCGGTACTTCAGGGCCAGGATGGTGGTTCCGTGAGGGCTCTCCTTCATCTCCCGGGTCTCGGCTTGCGAAAGCCCTTCGAGCTTGATCTGCATCTGTGGCAGGAGATCCGACCGACTCTGCCGAAGCAGGTCAAAAAAACTCGACCCAGGATCCATAAAATCGGAGAGTAGGGGCATCAGTATCCCGAATGGAGCGCGTTTGCGTTAGACCGCGATGTTCTCCAATAACTCCGCGGCAGTATCAGAGCGTTCCAGCACCTCGGCCGTCAACTTCTGCGTGCCCCTCAACGGATCGATCATGGGAACTCGTTTTACCGCAGCCTCGCCGGTATCAAAAACGACCGAGCTCCAACTCGTCCCATAAACCTCGTCGGGATACTTCTGGAGGCACATCCCGCGAAAGTAGGCCCGGGTATCCGGAGGAGGGGTCTTCATGGCAAGGAGAATCTCCTCGTCGGTGACGATCCGCTCAACGTATCCCTGGCGCTCAAGGGTAAAGTAGAGTCCCTTGTCCCGACGGAGATCATGGTACTGCAGGTCCAGCATGAAGACGCGCTGATCATCGAAGGAGCAGCCCTTGCGATTGATGTAGGAGGTGATGAGCGCGTGTTTGATGACCCAGTCGAGCTCGCGGTGCAGTGTCATTGGGTCCTCCGCGAGCTGGTCCAGGACGTACTGCCACTTCTCCAGGAGGTCGGCCACCTGGGGAGTCCGTTCCCGGTCCTGGTAGTACTCGCGGGCGAGGTCTAGGTACTCCCGCTGGATCTCGATGGCCGAGAACTCCTTCCCGCGCTTCAACCGCACGCGGCGCCGGCAGGTGACGTCGTGAGAGATCTCCTTGATGGCTCGGACGGGGTCCTCGAGAGTGAGGTCGCGCTTGATGACACCGTCCTCTACCATGGCCAGGACCATGGCGGTCGTCCCGACCTTCAGGTAGGTCGCGACCTCCGACATGTTGGAGTCGCCGACGATGACGTGTAGGCGGCGGTACTTCTCCTCGTCGGCGTGGGGCTCATCGCGGGTGTTGATGATACCGCGCGAACTGGTCGTCGCACCTGAGATCTCCTGGTAGATGTGTTGCGCCCGCTGCGAGATATAGTAGTGGTTCCCCATTCGCGTTCGTAGTACCTTGCCTGCGCCCGCGAACACTTGGCGCGTGACAAAGAAGGGGATCAACTGCTCCGCCAGCTTGTGGAAGCTCACGTCGCGCTGTACCAGGTAGTTCTCGTGGCAGCCATACGTGTTCCCGACCGAGTCGGTATTATTCTTGAAGATGTAGATCTCGCAGTAGATGCCGTTTTCGCGGAGCTTCTGTTCGGCACCCAGGAGCAACTCCTCCACGATCCGCTCGCCCGCTTTGTCGTGGATAACCAGCTCCCGCGGGTTATCGCACTCGGGGGTCGCGTACTCAGGGTGGCAGCCGGTGTCCTGATAGAAGCGCGCGCCGTTTCTTAGGAAGTCGTTTGTCCCGCGCTGGCGTGAAACTACCTTCTCAAAGATGTAGCCCAAGGCACTTTCAACCGACAGGCTCACCCGCCCCCCGCCCGCGGAGGAGATTAGGCCGTATTCGCTCTCCAGCCCAAGAATACGTTCTTGCATGGCACCTACTCCAATATAATCCTACCGAAAGGGCCTGCGAGGGTCAATCGAATTCCTCAGGAGGGTGCGGGGGAATTGATGCGGGTGCATTTCGGACAAGGGTTCTGGCACGAGATACGTAGGGGCGCCCCTTGTGGGCGCCCTCTCGTACGAGGCACGGAGTACGTGCTACGAAAGCCGTGCAGATCTGTTACTTGGTATCAGTAACAATCGCCGCGAGATCATCCTGGGAAAGGCGACGGAACTTCCGACCGGTCCGACTGCGCTCCAGAACAGCCACCTCCAGGCTCTGTGGTTTGACCTTCGCGCTACTTACGGCTTCCAGCGCCTGTGTGGCCAGCCTCAGGGCAGCCTTCTGATCAAGCCCTGCCTCGTATTTGTCTTTCAGGTGTAGCCGGAGCTCTTCTGCTTGCCCCCCGATCGCAGCAAACCCCTTCTCGTCGCCAATGCTACCGTCGAAGGCAATCCGGTACAACTCGTTAGGGAGTCCTCCATCGGCCACCTCCACCACCAGGATCTCCACCTCCAGCGGCTTCATGGCTTCACTGAAAACATTCCCGATAGTTTGAGAGTAGGCATTGGCGAGCGACTTGGCCGTCACGTCTTCCCGATCATACGCGAACCCCTTCATGTCCGCATAGCGAATCCCCGCCTTACGCAGATTCTCGAACTCGCTGTACCTCCCGGCGCCGGCAAAGGCAATCCGATCGTAAATCTCGGAGATCTTGTTGAGCGAGGCGCTGGGGTTCTCAGCCATCAACAGGATTCCGTCAGCATACTCTAACACGATAATCGATTTCCCCTTGGCGATACCCTTTCGGGCATACTCCGCCTTATCCTGCATCATCTGCTCTGGCGACACATAATAGGGAAGCGCCATCAGCTCATGCTCCTCGCTCGACTTCCCTGCGGCGATCGATGATGGCCTGGCAGACCTCCCTGATGCGGGCCTCAGGCACATCCTGCAGGCCCGTCATAACAGCCAGCTTCACCGTAGGAAAGACTCCACGAACGAAGTCCGGACCACCGGTCCCAACATCCTCCTCCGCTGCGTCAATCAGCGCCTCCAGCCCGACCGCTATCGCCTCCTCCTCGGTCAGACCAGCCCGATAGAGCTTCTTCATGGTGGAACGGGCATCTTTCCCGCCGGAGCCTGTGGCATAGTAATCCGTTTCCTCGTACCTGCCGCCTGTCACGTCGTATTTGAAGATCTTGCCCTTACCGCCTCTCACGTCGTAGCCGACAAAGATCGGGATCACCACCAGTCCTTGCATCGCCATCGGGAGGTTGGCCTTGACCATCTGCGATAGCTTATTCGCCTTTCCCTCCAACGAAAGTGTCATGCCTTCCAGCTTTTCATAGTGGCTAAGTTCAACTTCAAACAGTTTGGCCATCTCGATGCATGGACCAGCGACGCCCGCAATGGCGATGGCTGAGTGGTCATCCGCCTTGAATACCTTCTCGATTCGCCGCGACGAGATCTGGAAACCCTCGGTCGCCCGCCGATCTCCAGCGATGATCGCCCCATCCCGGTACTTCAGGGCCAGGATGGTGGTTCCGTGAGGGCTCTCCTTCATCTCCCGGGTCTCGGCTTGCGAAAGCCCTTCGAGCTTGATCTGCATCTGTGGCAGGAGATCCGACCGACTCTGCCGAAGCAGGTCAAAAAAACTCGACCCAGGATCCATAAAATCGGAGAGTAGGGGCATCAGTATCCCGAATGGAGCGCGTTTGCGTTAGACCGCGATGTTCTCCAATAACTCCGCGGCAGTATCAGAGCGTTCCAGCACCTCGGCCGTCAACTTCTGCGTGCCCCTCAACGGATCGATCATGGGAACTCGTTTTACCGCAGCCTCGCCGGTATCAAAAACGACCGAGCTCCAACTCGTCCCATAAACCTCGTCGGGATACTTCTGGAGGCACATCCCGCGAAAGTAGGCCCGGGTATCCGGAGGAGGGGTCTTCATGGCAAGGAGAATCTCCTCGTCGGTGACGATCCGCTCAACGTATCCCTGGCGCTCAAGGGTAAAGTAGAGTCCCTTGTCCCGACGGAGATCATGGTACTGCAGGTCCAGCATGAAGACGCGCTGATCATCGAAGGAGCAGCCCTTGCGATTGATGTAGGAGGTGATGAGCGCGTGTTTGATGACCCAGTCGAGCTCGCGGTGCAGTGTCATTGGGTCCTCCGCGAGCTGGTCCAGGACGTACTGCCACTTCTCCAGGAGGTCGGCCACCTGGGGAGTCCGTTCCCGGTCCTGGTAGTACTCGCGGGCGAGGTCTAGGTACTCCCGCTGGATCTCGATGGCCGAGAACTCCTTCCCGCGCTTCAACCGCACGCGGCGCCGGCAGGTGACGTCGTGAGAGATCTCCTTGATGGCTCGGACGGGGTCCTCGAGAGTGAGGTCGCGTTTGATGACACCGTCCTCTACCATGGCCAGGACCATGGCGGTCGTCCCGACCTTCAGATAGGTCGCGACCTCCGACATGTTGGAGTCGCCAACGATGACATGCAGGCGGCGGTACTTCTCCTCGTCGGCGTGGGGCTCATCGCGGGTGTTGATGATCGGTCGCTTGGCCATAGTGTCGAGACCGATAAAGCTTTCAAAGAAATCGGCCCGTTGAGAGAGCTGATAGTCGCACGGGTCGGCACCATTTTCGGCCCCAACCTTCCCCGCGCCCGCAAAGATCAGACGGGTCACTAAGAAGGGCGTGAAACCTCGGACGATCTGATCGAAAGGAACCCTCCTCTCCATCAAGTAGTTCTCGTGATGGCCATAGCTATTCCCTTTTCCGTCGCTATTATTCTTGTAGATGAAGATCCGCTGCCGCTCCGGAAGGGTCAGGTTGGCTGAGGCCAGGCACATTTCGAAGATCCGCTCGCCAGCCTTCTCGTAACAGACCAGGTCTCGGGCGTTGGTACACTCCGGCGTGGAGTATTCGGGATGGGCCCCGTCAACATAGAGACGGCCGCCGTTTCGAAGCGGCTTGTTGATAGTGCGATTATCCGCCTGGCTTGGCCTTTCGTACTCCCCGCTCATCTCAAATCCTCTAGCGTCGAGGAGCGGATTCTCACCCGCGTAGTCCCACATCGTCCTCATCTCAGCGAAGGGACGATGGCTATTAATCAACAAGCTAGAACCGGATACTGGATCGAAACCGGCAGGGTCCCTGGCACTAATCCCCAACTCGGTCTCGGTCCCCATGATCTTTTCGATCGCCATATGTAACCACTCAGGTGTTTAGACTGAAGGCTGAAGGCTATAAATCATCTCGCAAGGCGCGAATCAAGCCATTCAAGACCTTCTCGGTTTCTACGACTTTTGGTTCAAGTATTGATGAATCCACGTTGGGCAAGAAACCCACATGCTTCGCCAAATTTATTTGATAGTGCAGTTCCCTCTGATTACCCCTAAAAGCCTTCAGCCTTCAGCCTATCTACCTGAGTAGTTACGCCTCATCACAGATAGTGACCGGTTGGGATTGTTTCAACCTTGCGGGACCGCTTCTCTTCACGGTCAAAGACTGTCCGCACATTGACGATGCGCTCGCTTCGCCGCCCGGCAATCTTGGCCCAGTCGTCCGGATTGGTGGTATTTGGAAGATCTTCATTCTCCCTGAACTCGGTCCGGATTGCGTCGAGCATATCCTCGATCGTCAGGCCTTTGACGCCCGTCGCGATCATTCTTTTGACCGCCCGCTTCTTGGCCCTTGTGCAGATCGATTCGATCATCGCCCCTGAGGCGAAATCTTTGAAGTAGAGCGTTTCCTGCTGGCCGGAGGCGTAGGTGACCTCCAGAAAGCGGTGCTCCGGGACTGTGGCGTATAGAAGCTGAATTGCCGCCGCAATCATGGCTGCCGCCGCCTTTTCAGGGGTTCCATTGGCCTTGATCTCCGCCGCTGCGAACGGCAGCTCAGGTGTCAGGTACTTCGAGAAGACCTCATGGGCCGCACTCTGGTCGGGCCGGTCGATCTTAATCTTGACGTCGAAGCGTCCCGGACGCAGCACCGCCGGGTCGATGAGGTCTTGCCGGTTCGTGGCCCCGATAACGATGACGTGTTTGAGCCCCTCTACGCCATCGAGCTCCGCCAGGAACTGCGGGACGATCGTAGACTCCATATCCGAGGAGATGCCCGAACCACGAGTTCGGAATAAAGAGTCCATCTCATCAAAGAAGATGACCACCGGCGACCCCTCGGTGGCCTTCTCCTTGGCCCTGCTGAAGATTTCCCGGATCTGCCGCTCCGTCTCGCCGACATACTTATTCAGCAGTTCAGGACCCTTGACGTTCAGGAAGTAGCCCTTCACCACCTGCCCGGTCTTCTTTGCCAGTTGCTCGGCCAGGGAGTGCGCGACCGCCTTCGCGATCAGGGTCTTGCCACAACCTGGCGGTCCATAGAGCAATACCCCCTTGGGGGGCTGGAGCTGGTGTTCCCGGAAATAGTCCACGTATAGGTGAGGCAGCTCGATGGCATCTCTGATCATCTCGATCTGGGGACCGAGCCCACCGATGGCCTCATAGCCGACGCTCGGAACCTCTTCGAGGAAAAGCTCCTGGGCATCGCTCTTGGGTAACCGCTCCAGAATGTGCCCGGACCGCGGGTCGAGGAGCAGATGATCACCTACCTTGAGGGGGATCTGTCGAAGCGGCTCGGCCAGTTCTACCACCCGCACCTCATCGGCGCGCAGGGTGACAATAGCCCGGCCTTCATCGAGCAAGTCTTTCAGGGTCACGACCTCGCCCTGTTCATCGAAGCCTGCCGCCTCAATCACATTGAACGCCTCATTCAGGATCAGCTCCTGGCCCTTACGAAGCGTTTCAGGCAGTACCGAAGGATGAAGGTTGACCTTCAACTTTCGGCCACCCGTGTAGATGTTTGCCGTCATGTCCGGGTTCATCGACGCGAAAATCCCATACGGACTCGGCGGAGCGGAGAGCTTCTCCACCTCCTCACGAAGGCTCTCTATCTGTTCTTTCGCTTGTTGCAAGGTCTGAACCATCCGCTGATTCTGATTATGAGCCTGATCTAACTGTTCGCGGGATTGGTCGAGCTTGGACCGGAGAAATTCAAACTCTTTCGGGGTCTGGTCCAGTCGCCGCTTCAGGTGATAGATCTCCTCTTCGAGTGTCTTCACTTGCGCCTGAAAGACCTCGATCTCATCCTCGTATTGAGAAAGCTTACGGTGATACGTCGTGTCGCTCCCTGGAAGCTGCTCAGAGAGCTTCCGCATGGTCTTTCTGAGAGAACTTAACCTCGCCGAGCCCTTTTCTGGGTCATTCATTGTCGCCTGACCTCCTTGCGCCCCTGGTCTCTTCGCTCATCGTCGCGCTACGTCATCCAAGGGCAACGCGCCATACAATCTTACTTTTATATTACTAACGATTCCAAGGCTGTCAAGTCTTTTCTCCTGAAGAGTACACCGGACAAATCCGCTTCCATAGCCCATCTTCGGCTCCCGACTGCTTGCAACATCACTCGCCTTCTGATGGGTTCTACGACCGCATCGCTTTAGAGTGCCTAAGAATAGAGATTGATCGCGCAACCCGCTCGTTTGTCTGTCATTGCGAGTAACCCATCCGGCGGGGGCTGACCCGCAGACGGGAGAAACGTAGTATAGCATTTCATAGCTATGCCACGAATCCGTTCACCCTGAGCCAGTCGAAGGGTGGCCTCCCCGTTCATGGTTCGACAAGCTCACCACGAACGGATACGTGACCGTAATTGTGAAACGGACCACTTAGCCAGTTTCTGAGTAGCACCAGACGGGTGCGCGGCAATCTGAATGTCCTTGAGGGTGTGAAGAACGATGGGATTGCTTCGGTCGCTCCGCTCCCTCAAATCCCTCCTCGCCCCCCTTTTTGAAAGGGGGGGGATTGGATGATGAGGCGTGATCTCCTGTAGCGAAGCCCAAGGGCCGTATGCTATGGTGAGAATGGATTCGGAGTGGGCTCTAAGGGGTGATCGTTACTGCGGTGGAGTGAGAGATGTCGCAACGACATATACGCAAGTACACACGAAGGGTCACCCGCTTACTCCTGATTGTGGCTGCTATTGTTATCTCCTTCATTGTCCTGATGATGTTCGCTGTAGGACGCTGAGAACAGGCCGGGAAAGCCTATTCAGTAGACGGCGAGAGATTATCGTGTGCAGGATGAAATGATTTACAAATTCGCTTTGAACAGATTATACTGCGGCCAGTTAAGGCGAAGCTGCTTTTCACAACAGAGGGGAGAGGTGGCGTTATGGAGGTCCAGCAGCCCACACCAGACGAGCTGCTCAATATCTATTACTTCCTCAAGCTCACCCGCGGCCTCGAGCAGCGGGTCATCACTCTCTACCGACAGGGCAAGATCGTCGGAGGCGTCTATCTCGGCACAGGGGAAGAGGCAATCGGGGTGGGGAGTACCATCGCACTCGAGCCCGACGACGTCATCGCCCCAACCCATCGGGACCTCGGCGCGAATCTCATAAAGGGAATCACGCCGAAGGAATATATGGCCCAGTACCTGGCCAAGCAGACCGGGCTGACCAGGGGACGTGACGGCAATGTCCATTTCGGCGATATCACACGGGGCATCATCGGATTCATCAGCCCGATGGCCGACCTGCTGCCGGTGGCGGCAGGCGTCGGATTAGCCTTCAAGCTTCGGCGCGAGCGGCGTGTGGTCGCGGCCTTCTTCGGCGACGGCGCGTCCAGCCGCGGTGATTTCCACGAAGCCCTGAACCTCGCGGCGGTGCTGAAACTGCCCGTCCTCTTCATCTGTCACAACAATCAGTACGCCTACTCCACCCCACTCTCCCATCAGATGGCCATCGAGCATGTCGCCGACCGCGCCAAGGCCTATGGGATGCCGGGCATCAGCGTGGATGGCAACGATGTGCTCGCCGTCCGCGCAGCCGTCGCCGAGGCGGCCGCTCGCGCGAGAACAGGCGAAGGCCCTTCCCTCGTAGAAGGTAAGACGATGCGGATGCGAGGTCATGCCGAGCATGACGACGCCTCGTATGTCCCGCCTGCTCTGCTCGAGGAGTGGCGAAGGCGAGACCCGATCGATCGATTCGTCGCGTATCTGCGGGATCAGACGGTCCTTGACGACGCATCCGCCAAGGCGATCGACGACCGCATTGCCAGGGAGATCGAGGAGGCCGTTGTATTCGCGGAATCGAGCCCGCTTCCGGACGCGAAGGACCTCCTCGATGGAGTCTACGCCTCCTGACGGAGCGGATCGTTTCCTGTTTATAGTGCAGGAGAGAGAATGGAGATCACCTACCTCGAAGCGATTCGACAAGCCTTGTGGGAAGAAATGGACCGGGATGAGCGCGTCTTCATGCTTGGAGAGGATATCGGCGTCTACGGAGGCGCCTTCAAGGTCACGAAGGGATTCCTCGAAAAGTTCGGGCCCGAGCGGGTGATCGACACGCCGCTGTCTGAGTCTGGGTTCGTCGGGGCCGCGATCGGCGCGGCTCTCATGGGGATGCGACCGGTGGTCGAGATGCAGTTCGCCGACTTCATCGCCTGCGCCTTTGACCAGATCGTCAACATGGCGGCCAAACATCACTACCGCACCGGTGAACCGGTCCCCCTGGTGATTCGGGCCCCCTATGGGGGCGGCATCCACGCGGGGCCGTTCCATTCCCAGTGCCCCGAGGCGTGGTTCTTTCATGTGGCGGGCCTGAAGCTTGTGGCCCCCTCTACCCCTGCCGATGCGAAAGGTCTGCTAAAGGCGGCCATCCGCGACCCCAATCCGGTGATCTACTTTGAGCACAAGTACCTCTATCGTCACATCAAGGGGGATGTGCCGGAGGGAGACATCATCGTGCCAATCGGCCAGGCAGAGGTGAAAAGACCAGGCAGCACCATCAGTGTCATCACCTACGGCGCCATGCTCCAGCACGCACTCGCAGCGGCGGAGCGACTCATGCCGGAAGGGATTGACCTGGAGGTGGTGGACCTCCGCACGCTCCAGCCCCTGGATATGGCCACGATCGCCGCCTCGGTCAAGAAAACCGGACGGGCGATGGTGGTGCATGAGGCCCAGAAGACCGGTGGCATAGGCGGCGAGATCGCCGCCCGGATCGCCGAGGATCTCTTCCACTATCTGGATGCCCCTATCGTCCGCGTGGCGCCCCCCCACACTCCCATCCCCTTTAGTCCCGTGCTGGAGGAGGCGTACTTGCCCAATACCGAGACCATCGCCAGCAAGGCAAGAGATCTGGCCAGTTTCTGAGAGCCGACCATGCACATTCAAGTCATAATGCCCCAGATGGGCGAGAGCATTGCGGAGGGAACGGTCGTCACCTGGCTGAAGAAGGTCGATGAATTCGTCGCCAAGGATGAGCCACTGGTGGCTATCTCCACGGACAAGGTGGATGTCGAGATCCCCTCCCCTGCCTCCGGGGTGTTGTCTCAGATCGTCGTCCAGGAAGGGGTCACAGCGTTGGTCGGAGCCGTGCTGGCCTACATCGGCGAGGCTTCTCACGCCGGTGCGGTCCCGTCAGGCAGGCCGGTGGTAGAGCGGCAAGAGGGCGTTCAGGCCGCTGCGCCCATGGCAGGGGCTGCGGCTCCAACAACGCATTGGTACTCGCCCGCCGTCCTCGATCTGGCAAAGGAGCACGGCGTGGACCTTACCCAGGTGAAAGGAACCGGCGCAGATGGGCGCATCACACGGAAGGATCTGCTAGCCTTCATCGCCCTCCAAGTCCAGACGGCTGCCCCGCCGTCTGGAGCGTCCCTTGAACCGTCTCCCGCCGCCGAGGACCAGATCCTCCCGATCAGCCCCATGCGAAAGGCAATCGCTGAGCATATGGTTCGGAGTCAGCGGACCGCTGCTCACGTGACGCAGATCTATGAGGTCGATATGACGGCTATCGACGGATACCGACAGACCCACCAAGAGGCCTTCCTCAAGCAGACCGGAATCACGCTCACCTTTCTCCCCTTCGTGGTGAAGGCCGCCGCGGATGGCCTGCGGGCCTATCCGCTCATGAACGCTTCCTACACCCGTGAGGGGATCATCGTCAAGCACGCGGTCAATATCGGGATCGCCGTAGCTCTGGAGGAGGGTCTCGTCGTCCCGGTGCTGAGGGAGGCTGACAAAAAGAGCTTCCTGCCCCTGGCGAAACAGTTGGCCGACCTGGCCGCGAGGGCACGCGACAAGCGGATCAGTCTTAAGGAGGTCCACCAAGGGACCTTCACAGTTAACAACTTTGGCGCGCTAGGGACCCTGATCGGGACACCAATCATTGTTCAGCCGCAGGCGGGAATCCTAGGCTTCGGCAAGGTGGTGAAGCGGCCGGTCGTGATCAACGATGCCGTCGTCATCCGTTCGATGGCCTACCTCTGCCTCTCCTACGATCACCGCCTCATCGACGGCGCCTACGCCAGCGCCTTCCTCAACCACGTTCAAACAACACTCGAACATTTCGATTTCTCCATCGTTCGCTAGAATAGCCATAGCCCCAGGGCCACCCATGCATTATGAAAACTCCCTCAATCCCCCTTTACGAAAAGGGGAGGTAAGGAAACGTATAAGTATCCCCCCTTTTTTTGAAAGCGGGGTCAGGGGGGTTTGTCTGAAGCTGATGGCCGAGCGCTGCAAGCCGATCGCTCGTCTGCCGCGGCTGCATCATACAGTTGCATCCCGGCCCGCCTGGCCTTAAACTATTATTGTTATTGCTTTGAAAGTTCCCCCTCACCCGTCCCGATGTAGGGGCGACCCTTGTGGTCGCCCAATCCGGGCAGGCACAAGGCCTGCCCCTACAATGGGGAGACTGCGGGAGGTGGCAAGAGGTGCTGGCTTCCAGGACCATGGGTGCGCCGACAAGGCATGTAACGGGAGCTTACGATGCGGATTCTGATCGTTGACGACGATGCGGATATGCGGAGGCTACTTCTGCGAACCCTCCAACGATGGGGGTACGATGTCGTCCCTGCGGCCGATGGAGAGGAAGCGTGGGAGCGTCTCCAGAACGAACCGATCAGTTTTGTGATCACCGACTGGATCATGCCGAAGCTGGACGGGTTAGGGCTCTGCCGCCGGATCAGAGAGGCAAGGTTTACGAGATATATCTACATCATCCTCCTGACAGCCAAGAATTCGAAGGATGAGCTCATCGAGGGGATGGAGGCTGGGGCCGACGATTTCTTAATCAAGCCCTTTAACGCTGGGGAGCTGAAGGTCCGGATCAGGGCAGGCGAACGGATCGTCAAGCTGGAAAGTGATCTGGAAGAACAGAATAAAAAATTACAGGATGCCTATTCCAGGATTCGTGAAGACCTTGATGCCGCAGTGAAGATGCAGCGAGGTCTCCTGCCAAGCAGTACACTGACCGTCCCTGGGTTCAGGTTTGAGTGGATATTCGCTCCCTGCCATTTCGTTGCGGGGGATATCTTTAATGTTTTTCAACTCAATGAACACCAGGTGGGCTTTTACATCCTTGACGTTGCCGGTCACGGGATTCCCGCGGCAATGCTGTCGGTCACGTTGAGTAAGGTCCTCTCCCCCATTTCCAGTCAGGGCAGTCCATTGATGCGTTTCCTCCCCGACCCTCCCCACTATGACGTCGCGACGCCTGCGGAGGCTGTCTATGCCCTCAACCAACTGTTTCAGTCCGATGACGATGCCATGCACTATTTCACCATGGTCTATGGCATCGTGGACGCCAGGAGCGCTCGGACCATCCTGACCCAAGCCGGCCATCCATCCCCTATCTATCAACCCAAGGGGGCCAAAGCTGAGTTGCTGGGAACGGGGGGGTTTCCGGTGGGGATGTTGCCCGATGTGAAGTACGGCGAACAAGACCTGACCCTCCATCCTGGCGACAGGCTCTTTTTGTACTCCGACGGCATTCCTGAATGTACCGATCAGCATGGAGAACATTTTTCCGTAAACCGTCTCATGACCCTTTTGGAAGAGTGGCGAGACCGTCCGTTACGGGACGTGACGGCGGGCATAGAGCAGACACTGGGACGCTGGAGGGGCAGTGATGAGTTCGAAGATGATATCACCCTACTGGCGATCGAAAAGGAAGCGACGTAGCAATGATCGGTCAGCCTTCAAGCTGACAGTTGTCGGCTGATAGCTGATCGCTTCACGTACATGAGGACAGCGATGCAACCAAGTTTACCTCCCGCAGCAGTTATCGACGAACTCAACCGTCTGGCCGGTAGTCTGAATGAGTGCGTCGTCAGCAAGTGTCCCGCGGCGCCGCGAGTGATTGACGAACTCAACCGTCTGGCCGGCTGTCTGCATGAGATGGTCAACGCCCTTGCCGAAAGTGAAGCTAAGTTTCGCGGGCTGGTGAATGACGCGCCGGACGCAATGTTACTCGTCGACAAGACGGGGCGTATCGTGCTCGCCAACGATGAAGCGGAGCGGCTGTTCGGCTATGCGCAGGAGGAGTTGCTGGGCGCACCCCTCGAGATGCTGGTACCGGAACGTCTCCGCAGCCGGCACGTAACGGATCGCGCCACCTACCTCACCGCTCCCGTGACGCGGCCAATGGGGGCAGGTCTGGAACTATACGGCATGCGCAAGGATGGGCGTGAGTTCCCCGTAGACATCAAGCTGAGCCACTACCCCACCAAGGATGGCGGCATCGTCATGAGCGCGATTCGTGACATCACCGCCCGCAAACAGGCAGAAGCCCAACTGCACCTGCGCACCACGGCGCTTGAGGCCGCTGCCAACGGCATCGTCATCACCGACCGGGAGGGGACGGTCGTCTGGGTCAATCCCGCCGTCACCCCGCTCACGGGCTATACGGCCCAGGAGTTGCTCGGTCACAATCTGCGCCTCCTCAAGTCGGACCAGCATGACACCGCGTTCTTCCAGGATCTCTGGAAGACGATCCTATCCGGGCAAAACTGGCATGGGGAGATGATGAATAGGCGTAAGGATGGAAGCCTCTACACCGAGGAGCAGACCATCGCCCCCGTTCGAGACAGCCAAGGTCAGATCACCCATTTCATCGCGGTCAAGCAGGACATCACCGCCCGCAAGCGGGCAGACGCGGACCTGGCGGCCGCCAATGCCGAGTTGGCCCAACTGTATGAAACAACGAAAGACCTCGCCGCACGGTGGGAGGCGCTCTTTACGCTGAGCCGGCTGCTGAATCGATCGCTCGAACTCGATGAGGTCTTCGGGACGTTTGCCCAGGCGGTGGAATCCTACGTCCGGTATGACCGCCTGGGGGTGGTCCTCCCGGAAGGCGATCAGCTCAGGGTGGCCTACTCCGTGGCGAATCCCCCACTCGCCGCCTACCAGGGACAGAGCTGGCCAAAGACGAACGACACGGCGATCGAGTGGATGCTCACCCACGGGGAGCCCCGGCTTGTGCGCGATCTGGTAAAGGAGGCCAGGTTCCGCGATGAGATGTATCTGGTGCAGGAGGGGGTCCGGTCCTCCCTTGAGCTTCCCCTCCTGGTTGGAGGAGAGGTACTGGGGGTCTTCTTCCTCGATAGCCTGACGGCCGAGACGTACTCCTCGCGAGACATTGAGCGCCTGCTCCCCTTGGCAGACCAGGTGGGCATTGTCGTCAAGCATAGCCGGCTGTACAATTCGGTACAACGTCATGCCAAAGAGCTGAGACGGGAGGTTGAAGAACGCAAACGGGCGGAGGTAGAGCTCCAGCAAGCGAAGTCCGTCGCCGAAACGGCCAACCGCGCCAAGAGTGATTTTTTGGCCAAGATGAGCCACGAGATCAGGACCCCGCTCAACGCCATCATGGGCATGACGGATCTCACCCTCGACACCGCGCTCACTACAGAGCAGCGAGAGTTCTTACAGGTGGTACAGTCGTCCTCCGAAGCGCTGCTGACGGTCATCAACGATATCCTCGATATCTCCAAGATTGAGGCGGGCCAGATGGTCATTGAGGAGGTGGGCTTTTACCTGCGGGAAGTCGTGGAAGGTGTAGCCGAGGTCTTGAGCATCCGGGCCCAGAAAAAGGGGCTGGAGCTGACGTGCTATGTGGATCCGGCGCTGCCATCTCGAGTGCTCGGCGACCCCACGCGCCTGAGGCAGGTGCTGGTAAACCTCGTGGGCAATGCCATCAAATTCACGGAGCGCGGGGAGGTAGCCCTTCAGGTTGAGCAAGCCGCTATCCCCGCACCTGGACGAGTTGGGCTCCATGTTGTGGTGGCCGATACCGGGATCGGCATTCCCACGCATCAGCAAGCCAGGATCTTTGACCCATTCGCTCAGGCGGATGCCACTACGACACGGCGATTCGGGGGCAGTGGTTTGGGGCTGAGTATCTCGAAGTCCCTGGTCGAATTGATGGGCGGGCGGATAAGTTTACAGAGCGAGGTCGGCAAGGGGTCCACCTTCCAGTGTGATCTTGTGGTTTCCGTGGCGGAACCCGAAGCTGAGACACCGCGGGTGGAGGGCGAGGCCTATCCCGATCTGCACGACGTGGCAGTGTTGGTGGTGGACGATAATCCGACCAATCGCCTGATCCTTCGCAGGACGCTGCAAGCGTGGGGCACCTCCGTCGCGGAAGCGACTGGGGGGGAGGAGGCCTTAGCGCTGTTGCGTGCCCCGCAAGCCCGCTTTCAGGTCGTCATCCTGGATTATCAGATGCCGGACATGGATGGGGTAGACGTAGCGCGGGCCATCCGGTACGATCCAAAGCTCCATGGGATCAAGTTGGTGATGCTCTCGTCCTGGGAGGGGCTGCCCGCCGGCGCAAGGGAGGAACTGGGGATTACGGTGGTCCTGACCAAGCCGGTCAAGCAGTCGAAGCTCTTAGATGTGTTGATGGGGCTGCTTCGAAGGACGGAGGAAGCGGTGGCGCCCGCTGAGCCGGCGATCCCGGAGGCGAGGCGTCCCGCCATCCAGCGACACATCCTGCTGGTCGAGGACAATATAGACAATCAGAACCTGGCGAGAAGGATTCTGGAGAAGGCCGGGTACCTGGTCGTCATTGCGGAGAATGGGGTAGCAGCAGTGAACGCGGTGCGGCAGGCCCGCTATGATCTCATCCTGATGGACGTGCAGATGCCTGAAATGGATGGGTTTGAGGCGACTCGATCCATCAGAGCATGGGAACGCGAGCATAGCATTGGACGGGTGCCCATCATCGCGATGACGGCGCATGCGATTGCAGGGTATCGGGAGCAGTGTCTCCAGCAGGGGATGGACGATTATCTCACAAAGCCGCTGAAGAAGGAGCTCATGCTTGCTACAGTAGCCCGCCATCTGGCTGGTTTGGAGGGTGCGGGTGTGGAGGCTACCCCGGAGGGTCGCATGAGGGAGATGGGGATGGGGGAGCCGGAGATGGTCGTCTATGTTGACGAGGAACTGGCAGACCTGATCCCGGAGTTTTTAGCGAACCGGCACCGGGACGTTGAGGCGATCACGCGGCTGGTCCAGGCAGGCAACTACGAGGAGCTCACGCGGTTAGGCCATACGATGAAAGGGACCGGAGGCGGCTATGGGTTCCCAGAGATCAGCGAGATAGGACAGGGAATCGAGGAGGCCGGCGCGCGGGGCGATCGAAAGGCCATCACGACGCTGTGCGAGCGACTAGCAACATATCTGGCAACTGTTACGGTGAAGGTCCGGCGGCAGGAATAGGCAAAGGAGCACATGCGATGCAGCTCGAGCAGCGAAAAGCAGGCGAGGCGTTGGTGGTTGCGCCGCTAGAGGAGCGGCTGGATGCCAGAGTCGCGACTGATTTTAAGGAGCGGATGGCTGAACTGATCGCTTCCGGGAATACGAAGATTGTGTTGGATCTGTCCAGGGTGGAGTTCATCGACAGTAGCGGCCTGGGAGCGATTGTCTCAAGCTTGAAGCGAATGGGGGGACGGGGGGATTTGGTCGTGTGCGGGTTGCAGGAAACCACGATGACCTTGTTCCGGCTGACAAGGATGGACCGGGTGTTTCAGGTCTTTGACAGTGAGCAGCAGGCCGTCTCAGCCTTAGGCGGCTCATAGAGGATGAGGCGACGTGAGCGGAAAACACATCACACTGGCCATCACCAGCGATCTACAGAATGTGCCGCTCATCGGTCAGGCGGTAGAGCAACTCTGCGCCCTTATCCCGCTTTCCGATATCGAATCACACCAGATCGCGCTGTGTGTGGTCGAGGCCGTCACCAATGCCATCGTGCATGCCTACGGCAAGGAGACAGAGCATAAGATAGAGGTGATCTTCGGGCAGTATCCCGACCACCTGATCCTTCAGATCTGTGATACGGGAAGGGCCATGGATCCGAAGCGCCTCGATCCTCAGGCGCCTTCACCCCTGGATTTTGATCCGTGTCGCCTGAGCAGTATTCCAGAAAAGGGGTTGGGGCTCGCCATTATCAGGAAGACCATGGACGAGGTGACGTATACCACCTGCGAGGGGAAAAATATCCTGACCCTGACCAGGTTGTTCAGACCGTGTCAAGCCGAAGCAGAACCATTGAGAGGGTGACCGATGTCGAACGGGAGACCTGAGCAGTATACGGGGTCAGTATCCCGCAAGCACGGTCATGCGGCCCTGACGGTATCCGCCCTCCAAGATGCGATCCGCTATCATGTCCGGTACTCATTAGGCAAAAGGTGGGAGAGCTGTTCCGGCCGTGAGCTGTTTACGGCTGTCGCATTTACTGTTCGAGACTCCCTCATCGACAGAATGTTGGACACCGAGGATCGGTATCAACTGGCCGATCCCAAGCGCGTGCATTATCTTTCCATGGAGTATCTCCCTGGTCGGTCCTTGAAAAATAACCTGAGCAATCTGGGGATGCTGGATCTTTGCCGGGATGCGCTGCACAAGATGGGTGTCGATCTCAATCAGGTACTGGAGGGCGAGTGTGAGGCCGGCCTAGGCAATGGCGGGCTCGGTCGCTTGGCAGCCTGTTTTCTGGACTCCCTGGCCACCATGAGTATGCCGGCGTACGGATACGGTATTAACTATGAGTATGGCTTGTTCAAACAGGACATCGACAATGGGTACCAGAAAGAAAAACCGGATAACTGGCTGACCCACGGAAGCCCCTGGCAGATTGAGCATCCCGATGAGGCCTGCATCGTTCCCCTGTACGGTCGCATCGAACACGGCATCGATCGCACCGGTCAATACAACCCCATGTGGATGGATTGGAAGATGATCATCGGTGTACCACACGACATGCCGATCGTGGGCTTCAGCGGCCAGACGGTGAATGTACTGCGATTGTACTCGGCGAGATCGTCCGAGGAATTTGATATGCAGATCTTCAATGATGGAGACTACCTGAAGGCGGTCGAACAGCAGATCGCCTCGGAGACCATCTCCAAGGTCCTCTACCCCTCTGACCTGGTCGAAGCGGGCCGGGAACTGCGACTGATTCAAGAATACCTCCTTGTGGCATGTACCCTTAGAGACATTGTCAGGCGGTATGAAAAGAGTCATGCCGCCTTTGACCAGTTCGCCTCCAAGGTCGCCATTCACCTCAACGATACCCATCCAGCCCTGGCCGTTGCAGAATTGATGCGCATTCTGGTTGACGAACATGCCCAACCCTGGGAGAAAGCCTGGGAGACTACTCAGGCCGCGCTGTCGTATACCAATCACACCTTGATGCCAGAAGCGCTAGAGAAATGGTCGGTCTCGCTGTTCGAGTACGTCTTACCACGGCATCTTCAGATCATTTACGAGATCAACCGCCGATTCCTCGCGCAGGTGGCCTCCGTGTGGCCAGGTGAGCACGAGCGATTGCGACACATGTCACTGATTGAGGAAGGGGAGCATAAAGCTGTGCGCATGGTCAACCTGGCGATTGTCGGCAGCCATGCTACAAATGGGGTGTCGGATCTCCACACCCACATGGTGAAAACCTCCCTGGTGCCAGATTTCTATCAGCTCTGGCCGGACAAATTTAACACGAAGACGAATGGGATCACGCCGCGACGCTGGTTGCTTCAAGCCAATCCTCTGTTAGCCGATCTCATCACCAGCACCATTGGGAACGGTTGGATCACTGATCTTGGTAAGCTCAGAGCCCTGGAACCCTATGCACAGGATCCGGATTTCCAACAGGCGTTCAGAAAGGTGAAGCGATCCAGCAAGGCGATTCTCACTCGAGTCATCCATGACCGCTGCCGGGTGGCAGTCAATCCCGATGCGCTGTTTGATGTTCACGTGAAACGGATCCACGAGTACAAACGGCAATTGCTCAACGTCATGCAGATCATCCACCAGTATCTGCGCATGACCCAGGATGGGAAAATGCCTCCTGTGCCTCGTGTGTATATTTTTGCGGGTAAGGCGGCGCCGGGCTATTGGGCGGCGAAACAGCTTATCAAGTTAATCACCAGCGTGGGCCAGGTTATCAATGCCGATCCCAGGGTGCAGGGGCTGATCAAGGTGGTCTTCCTGCCCGACTATCGGGTCTCTCTGGCGGAGCAGATCGTTCCCGCCACGGATGTGAGCGAGCAGATTTCCATGGCTGGGACGGAAGCTTCAGGCACGGGGAACATGAAGTTCGCGATGAATGGGGCGCTCACCATTGGTACCCATGATGGGGCCACTATCGAGATCATGGAAGAGGTGGGTCAGGAAAATACCTTCCTCTTCGGATTACAGGTCGAAGAGATCCGGCAGATGCGTGAGCGGGGGTCGTATCATCCTCGAGCCTACTATCAGCGCAACCCCAATATAAGACGGCTCATGGACACGTTTGCATCAGACCTGTTTTGCCCAAATCAGCCTGGCCTGTTTCGCTGGATTTATGAGTCTGTCCTGGACCGGGGGGACCCGTACTTCCATCTAGCCGATCTGGAGTCGTATATCGAGACCCAGGAACTGGTCGCTCAGGCGTTCAAAGACCCGGCGGTCTGGGCATGCAAGGCGATCTTGAACGTTGCCAGGATGGGTAAATTCTCCAGCGACCGCGCCATCGCTGAGTACGCCCGGGAGATCTGGAGCATCAAGCCCATCCTCTAGCCCGCCCGACGCGGCCGGTTAGATGAGCGACCGCGACTGACAGCCATCGACTGTGACGCACGCTCCGGTCACCATGCTGGCTCGTTCGGACGCTAGGAAGACCACAACCGCTGCGACCTCCTCGGGGCGACCGAATCGGCCAAGCGGCAGCTCGTCCTTGATAAACTGAGCGATCTGGCTCGGGTTCTCGCGCTGCCGCCTATCCCACGAGCCGCCCGGAAAGAGCGTTGAGCCTGGCGCCACGCTGTTGACCAGGATATTGTGAGGAGCCAGCTCCCTGGCGAGCGACTTGGAGAGGCTGATCACCGCCGCCTTGGATGCGTTGTAGGTCATGGCCCCTCCCGACTCCCGCCCCCAGATCGAGGCGATGTTGATGATCCGCCCACCGCCCTGCCGCTTCATAGCCGGCACCACCAGCCGGACCATCCGCAGCGTCGAGAAGAAGTTCAGCTCGTACACCTCCCGCCAATCCTGCTCCGAGAGGACCTCCAACTCCCCGCGGCGCGACCCGCCGACATTGTTCACCAGGACGTCGATCCGGCCATACCGGTCGAGCGTCGCCTGCACAAAGCGCTCGGCCCCATGAGGGTCGGTGAGATCGGCGGACACCGGGAGCAGCTCGACTCCAAGGGCTTTGATCGCCTGGGTCGCCTCTTCCAGCGCCGGTAGGCCTCGACCGCAGATACTAAGCCGACATCCCTCCTCGGCATACCCCAGGGCGATCGCCCTGCCGATCCCTCGGCTTCCACCGGTCACCACCACAACCTTCCCACGCAACCCCAACTCCATGTTGCCCCCTCCTTTACGCTCTCACTTTACCCTAGACCCTATCCCCCACACCCTATGAAGGGTACATCAACTTTGTGGTCTCATCATACGCGATATCTACCCCTGCGACTGTGGCAAAAGGTCCTGTGCCGTGCAGACAAAGATGGGAGCGCAGCGTGAGCTGGATCGCTATGGCCTCTTGCGGTGAGACGTCCCATCGTTGCAGAGTCCGGTTGCGCATGATTCAATGTCAGGGGTACGAGGTATGCAGTTCATCACTTACCCTACACCCTAAACCCTCTACCCTGTTCTTATGGCGTGAGGCTCCTTGCGGCCGCCATCGGATCGGTCGGACCGAATCCCTTGCCAAGCCGAAACCCATAGTGGATTGCAGCCGTGATGAAGCGCTTGGCGATGGCAACTGCCTCTGGAACCGGACTGCCCTTGGCCAGCTCCGCGGTGATGGCCGCAGAGAAGACGCATCCGGTCCCGTGGGTGTGCGGCGTATCGATACGCTCGGCATCCAACTCCGTGAAGCAGCTTCCGTCGAACAGGAGATCGATCGCGCGACCGCCAAGGTGGCCCCCCTTGAGGACAACGTACCTCGGGCCAAGACCGTGGATCTTCCGCACGGCCTGACGCATCCCATTGATCTCGGTGATCGTCAGCCCTGTGAGCGCCTCAGCCTCCGGCACATTCGGCGTGAGAACAAGGGCAAGGGGCAGCAGACGCTCGATGAGTGCCTTCACGGCATCAGGCCGAAGTAACGACGCCCCACCCTTGGCCACCATCACCGGATCGGCTACCAACCGCTTGATCGCATGCGCCTTCACCTTCGCCGCGACCACCTCGATGATCGCTGTGCTCGAAAGCATCCCGGTCTTGGCCGCATCGATGGCGATATCTTCCAGGACCGAGTCGATCTGGCGGCCGACGAACTCCGGCGGCAGATCGTACACCCCATGCACGCCGACCGTGTTCTGTGCCGTAACCGACGTAATCGCCGAGGTGCCGAAGACACCCAAGGCGGCAAAGGTCTTCAGGTCGGCCTGGATCCCCGCGCCGCCGCCGGAATCGGAGCCCGCGATCGTGAGCGCCGTCCGCATCGGTCTCCCACCTCCGTTGTTATGACCAATCAGAGCTCTAGTATAGCGTTTCATTGAATAGTATCCATTTATGCGGATAGAAGTTCGAACTGTTTCCAGCGATGAACAACTGGCGCCTTGTTGATTTCTGCAATGCCTTTCAGTATCCGATCCCGCAGTTCCTCCCAGGAACCCACGCGGATGTGGCGGAGGAACGTTCGCGCCATTTTGCCAAACAGCGTTTCGACAATGTTGAGCCACGAGCCATGGGTCGGCGTGTGTACATATTTGAAGCGATTCGGCCGCGTGAGTAAAAACGCCCGCGTTTCTTTGGAAATGTGCGCGGAATGGTTATCCAGGACGATCCGTATTGTGGAGTCTGGTGGATAATGCGCGTCCAAGTCCTTGAGCAAGGCAATGAACTCCCGGCTGCGATGCCGCCGTTCGACGCGAGCCGTCACGTGTCCGGTATGCAGATCCAGCGCTGCCAGGATAGAGCACGTTCCAAGACGTTTATACTCATGATCGCGGGCGATGGTAGGGTGCTTGCCAGGCACGGGTGGCAAATCGGGCGCGGTATTGGCGATCGCCTGCACGCCTGGCTTTTCATCTACCGATACCGTGATCACCTTGTCCATGGAGTCGGCTGCAGTGGGCTGCTGATTTTGCAGCGCCACTTCTTGATACACCACCAGCACGTCGCGCATTTTGCGTTCAAACGCGGGATCCCGCCGCTGCAGGTAATAGGTCACCTTCTGCGGCTGCAGCGGTTGGTCGGCGAGAATTCGCTGCACCGTGGCTTTGGACGCCTTCGCCAAAGAGAAATGACCCTGAGCTGTTGCGTTGTTGCGGGCATGCTGCGCCAAGGCTTGTCGGCTCCAGACCTCGGCCGCATAACCGAAGTCTTTTGGCTTTGAGCAGGCCACATGCACCACCCATGCTTTCGCTTCTTCGGTCAGTGTCGGTTTGCTGCCGTGGGGTGTGTCTTTCAAGCCAGCCGCTACGCCCATGGTCAGCGCTTTGTTAATCCATTTGGAGACGCTCTTCCGCGTCATTCCAACCGCCTTCATAATCATGGCGATGTTTTCACCGGTGTAGTAGAGCCACAACACCCGCGCGCGTTGCACGTCCCGCTGGGATGCCGTCCGGGACCTCTGCAGTTGATCGAGCAATGTGACCTCAGCTGGGGTCAGCACCAATTTGGAGCGAGTCGATTTTCTAGCCATGCCGTCAGTATAGCACACGGCCCGCACAATAGATATCTATCATTGAAACGATATACTAGTGTAGCGTGCCCAACGCTTCTTTACATCATTTCCGAAGCCGTCAGAGCCTGTCCTGCACACCCTTACAGCGAACGAGGCATGCTGAGGGGATTCAGATACATCTGCTCTTGCGCATACGGTCGGAAGTTATAGCTCATCACAGCCCTCCATTGAGTGAACGTGTTGGGCTATTCTCCCACAAAGCAGCATGGCTTCAAAGACCAAGATGGGGTGTGTCGGACAGGCTCTCTAGTACCATGTAACATTATATACTTCGTAATTTACTAGAGGGATGATAGACTGGCGGAAACTTAACAAAGGAGGCCGCCATGTCGCCAAGGTACCGAGT
>JGI1356J14229_10000370_pt1 | contig 46020 bp, 46 predicted proteins | sample Subgrocontami58m_FD_14229 | JGI IMG/M metagenome (IMG submission 14229) | reverse complement strand
ATTATCGATACCTCCAGAGCACTGATCGACTCGGCCACAGCCGTTGTAGAGACCCACCCCGTAGTAGACAGGTATTGCGGCGAGTTTCAGATTACCCTCGAGAGTGAGGCCAAGCTGGTATTCCGGGGACAGGGCCCTGGAGGTCACCGTCCGCTCGGCGAAATCCAGGTCCCGAGAGGATGTGAGCATCTCGAGGCCGAACCGGGCCTTATATTGCCCCACAGTCAGCTTTGCCCACGGGGCATACGCATAGTTGACGTAGGCCTCTTCGAGGCGAGTGCCGGTGGAGCCGCCCGTAATTTCTTGCTCGATTAGGAAGCCAAAGTCGTTGAAGACCTGGCCGCTGACGACGAGCCTGGTGCGGCGTATTCGAAATGTGCTCGGGTTGTGCCGTGCCAGCCCCGCCTTCGTCACATCCTGGCCATCAACGGTGCCGGGGTAATTGTCTTTGTCTCGCGCCCCTTCAACAATGAACCAATTCTGGATGAACCCGCGTAGATTGAGTTTGAACTGGCCATCCGAAGACTGCAGAGAGAACCCCTTCCCGGGCTCAAACCCGACCTGGTATGCCGAAGCTGCTGCCTCGGCAGCCTTCTGTTCGACCTCCATCACGCGCCTAGCCATCTCGTCCTGTTGCGCAGACCGTTCCTGCCGTAACTGCTGCATCTCCTGTCGTAACCGCTGCAGTGACTGCTGCTGGACCTTGAGGGTCTGCTCGAGATCGGTGAGTTTATCAGCCCACGCCCCGGTCGGGGCAAGCAGCAAAACGCCTCCCAAGACGATACTACGAATCCACCAGCCCTTTAGAGTCATACGTCTCCTATTACGCTCTGCGTCGTTCTGTCCTGCAGAGCGTGGATTACTTTCAGTGCCCCCGACGGCACCGGCGTTTCTACATTGTGGCCGAGGTAAAGAATAAAGCCGCTTATTCTAGCGTTCCGGAGGAGCAAATGCAAGCCTTACGCACGTTCGTGTCAACCCACTTTAGAAATGTCCTATTCCTACCACTATAAAAATGTCCGGTTAGTACACCCACTGCCGTAGCTGATCCGTCACGGTCTCTGCCTCTTCGATCCTCATCGGCCAGCACTCGGAGCCGCCGAGTCTGGGGACCCTGTGGACACCCGTTTCGCGTGTCCAAGCGACCGCGGCAGGTCCCGAGGCCTCTCCTCGCCAAGGTTGCCATGCGGGAGCCCTCTCCACCTAAAGGGACCGCGCCACGGGTAATCGGGGGAGGGTCTCCGGGGTGATCCCGTCACTGGAGAGGAAGAGGCGGAGGAAGGAAGCGCGTCGGACCTTGGCAGCGCCTTGGTTCGTGATATTGAATCGGCCCATAAGCCTACACCTCTGTGTGTGTGGTGTTGTCCGGCAGATCTGCGTGAGGCTATTCCACGTGCCGGTAAGGTCGGGGAAGGGTGTTGTGCCTTCGTAGCGGGCCAGGGCGAAGTTTGAGGAGGTGCCAGAGCTAATATAATAAGAGGACCCCGCCGCCACCAACTTGCCATCGGGCTGCAGGATGAGGGCGTAAGCCCCCTCGGCGGGGCGGCCGAAGTCGGTGGTCACCATACCTCCGACACCGAAGGTCGCATCCGAGCTTCCATCAGGGTTGTAGCGGGCCAGGGCGAAGTCCCAACTGAGGGGCCATGAGAGGCTTCCAGCCACCACCAGCTTGCCATCCGGCTGCAGGATGAGTGCTCTGGCGTCAACACTACTGATGACGCCGAACTGGGTGGTCACCTTACCGCCTGTGCCGAAGGTGGGGTCCAGATCGCCTGGGGCAGCGAAGACGGCACCAGCGATGAGGAGCAGCTACGGGGTCAGCAGGCCGGACAGCAGTCGACGGCTCAGGGGAAAACGTGAAATGAGTGCAATATGAGGTTCCATGTGTCCATCCTCCTTCCGGTGGGAACCGGCGGTCCTATGATATTGGGATCCACATCTAATCACCAAAACCGTACAAGGTATACCAGCAACTGGTTATGGACGCCCTGGCTCGCAAGCCGACCCGAGGCAACATGTGATGACAGCCACGTCCCTGATTATCAGCAAGAGCGATCACTGCTTCTGTGCCTCGACCGAGGTGTCAGGTATCAATTTGCACCCAGCGATCTCGGTCTCGCCGACGCTCTCGGGCACCACCATGAGGTGTGGGCGCCCCACTAAAAAGCCCACACCCACGGTTCCCTTCACGTAATAGGTTCTTCCCGCTCTTACATCAAGCGTCACTGCGCTTTTTGCTTCGGTTTTTGCCCACAATTCCAGCTCTCCTGGCTTCGCGAAATACGGATAGTAACCGCCATTGTAAAGTGTAGTGATTACTGTGTCGCCAACCTTAACATTGTAGGAGACGCCTCCACCGGTAAAGCCACTTGGTCGATAAATGTAAACCAAGCCCATCCCTTCTTGGATCTTATCCGTCTTCTGGTAAATCGGACCGAGCGTTGCACATCCAACAATCAAGAAAACACACGTCAAGCACGTTGCTATCCTAATGATTAACTGTCTCATGCGGATCCTCCATCGTTAGGCGATTTCTAGTCGCCAGGTTCTAGCCCAGAAAGGAGTTCCCGATCTCGATTCATCTGAGATTCGATGTTGTCTCTGACAGCTATTAATCCTTTCCTTCGCAGTTCAGAAAACGTCTCGCCTTGCCAAAATATGTTCCGCATCTTATCCAAACTGGAGGTTGCTGTGTAGGTCTTAACTGCGTGGTTCTTTTTCGATATCTCCAACCGTCCCACAATCACCACCGTGTCTTCACCAATTGGAAACCCCACAATCGTCAGCGGGTTGAAAAGGGGAAGAATCTGTGGAACGCCGTCCTTCCCGTGAATCACCTCGTAGGTATATTGAAACGCCAAGCCAGACTCTCCGGCCGGATAATCCACAACGGTCCTCGGAAGATATTCGCGGTTCCCATCGTAGGTAATTCGGCCTCTTACTCGAACATCGATGCCGGCCGTCGACTTTACGTCGGGGGTCACGACCATCGTCGTCCCACAGCCGACTAATACGATCAAAGGCATCATGATCCCGAGACCTAACCAGAGCGCATAAAACATCTGGTTACACGTACGCCTCATCTCAGCTCCTTCGTTCCAAAGCCCTTTTCATAACTAGCCACCACTTCTTGATATACACGGTGGTCCTGCGGCAAGGTCTGGATAAGTAGCCGATAACACTCCTTTGTGCCCTCGCGCTTACACCATCCTCTGATTTCTTCAACGAGCCGGTCTCGATACCGGCTCCGTGGGTAACTATCAAAAAATCTCTTTGCCTTTTCCATCGACATTGTGGCGGCCACTTGCTCGTATGCTCTCTGGTCGTGGAAGTTATCACAACCATGGAAAGACAACATGCTTGCCAGCATCACAATACACATGGTGAGCCGACGCAGACTCACGCCGCACCCTGGCTCGGTAGCATGGTATTTTTTTAAGCTCTTCCGCTTTGGTGTGGACGTATGGTCTTCCACCGTCAACTTTCTTGCCTTGGGATCAAGCGTTCCGACAAATTGATACTGATTGTGGCATGCGCCGACGTCTGTGCGTCAATACGCCATATAGCGTATGTGGGGCAGCCGGGATGCGACGTCGCAACTGGCCCTGTAGTCAGTGGGTTCCGTCGCGGCCCCGCGCCATAGATATAAAGCTCTTGTTACAATCAATATAGATGTGAGGAGGAGCGCGTCAAGGCAAAAATAGTGTCAAAACGGAATAACGCCTGACATAGATCATGGCGAAGCATCATGAAGTACGTAGAGCTAGACAATCATTTCATATTTCAGCAGACCGTCAGTTCACGACACTGGCTTGCGGAGAGCCAGGGCATCCAGTATAGTGAGCATACCGGTCTGAGGGGATACTGGCGGCTGGATGAAAAAGGATAGGCACCGAGTAGTGAAGCGTGCCTCAAGATCAGGAGTTATATGAGTCAAGACGCACATCGATACGTGGAGATTGAGCAGATATTACGTCGTCGCATCGTCATTCTTGACGGTGCGATGGGTACGATGATTCAGACGCATAATCTCACGGAAGGCGACTTTCGGGGGCAGGCATTCGCCAATCATCCCTGCGATTTGAATGGGTGTAACGATCTGCTGTCGATTACGCAGCCAGCCATTATTGAGGCGATTCATCGCCAGTATCTGGAGGCCGGCGCCGATATCATCGAGACTAATACGTTCAATTCCACGTCGATCTCGATGGCGGATTATCGGCTGGGATCGCTGGCCTATGATCTGAATGTTGCCGGTGCAAGAGCGGCGCGCAAAGCCGTCGAGGTGGTGATAGAGAAAGATCCGAGTCGCCCCCGCTTTGTGGCCGGATCGATCGGTCCGACGAATCGCACGGCGTCGATGCCATCCGACATCCATAACCCTGCTATCCGCGCCGTTACCTTCGATCAGTTGGTTGCGGCCTATACCGAGCAGGTCCGCGGCCTCCTGGATGGTGGCGTGGATCTCTTGATGGTCGAGACGGTATTCGACACGCTGAACTGTAAGGCCGCGCTGTTTGCCATCGATCAGTATTTCGAGGAGGTCGGCCGACGCGTACCGATGATGGTTTCTGTGACCATTGCGGATCGCAGCGGGCGCACGCTTTCCGGACAAACAGTAGAGGCCTTCTGGAATTCGATCGCCCATATGCCCTTGTTGAGTGTGGGGATCAACTGTGCGTTTGGGGCGAAGCAGATGCGCCCGTATCTCGAAGAACTTGCCCAGATTGCCCCGGTATTCCTGAGTTGTTATCCCAACGCCGGCCTTCCGAACGCGTTTGGAGGGTTTGATGAGATACCGGTGATCATGGCGGCTGATCTCAGAGACTTTGCGGATAACGGCTGGCTGAATATCGTCGGCGGTTGTTGCGGAAGTACCCCGGCCCATATCAAGGCGATTGCGGATGCCGTACAAAGCGTTCAACCGCGCATTCCCGCTCATCCACAACCGCACACGCGATTAAGCGGCCTGGAGCCATTGACGATTTGCCCGGACGTGGGTTTTATCAATATCGGGGAGCGTACGAATGTCAGCGGGTCGGCGGCGTTTGCCAAGTTGGTGCAGAGCGGCGAGTATGAGGCGGCCGTATCCATTGCGCGACAGCAGGTAGTCGGTGGCGCCCAACTTATCGATGTCAACATGGATGAGGGGATGCTTGATGCGAACGTTGCAATGGTAACGTTTCTCAACCTCATCGCCTGCGAGCCCGACATTGCCCGCGTTCCGATCATGATCGACAGCTCCGACTGGTCGGTGATCGAGGCTGGACTGAAGTGTGTACAGGGCAAGCCGGTTGTCAACTCCATTAGCCTCAAAGAAGGCGAGCAGGCATTCATTCAGCGTGCCAGGCTCATCAAACGGTACGGAGCTGCGGCCGTTGTCATGGCCTTTGATGAGCGTGGTCAGGCCGATACGCTGGAGCGTAAGATTGAGGTCTGTACCCGCGCATACCGGATTCTGACCGAGACGGTCGGCGTATCACCGCAAGACATTATCTTCGATCCGAACATTCTGACGGTTGCAACCGGGCTCGATGAGCATAATAATTACGCGCTCAACTTTATTGAGGCAACCCGCTGGATCAAAGCTAACTTGCCTTACTGTAAGGTCAGCGGCGGGATTAGCAACATTTCGTTTTCATTTCGAGGGAACAATCCGGTTCGAGAGGCGATGCATTCGGCATTCCTGTACCATGCCATCCAGGCCGGCCTGGATATGGGAATTGTCAATGCAGGGCAATTGGCGGTCTATGAGGATATCCCTCAAGATCTGCTCGACCTGGTTGAAGACGTGCTCCTGAACCGCCGTTCCGATGCTACCGATCGGCTGGTGGAGTGTGCAAAGACCGTCAAAGCGCAGGGCCGGACCGCCGCGAAAGACGAGGACTGGCGACAGGGAACCGTTGAGGACCGACTCACCCATGCGTTAGTAAAGGGGATTGTAGACTATATCGAATCGGATGTGGAGGAGGCGCGACAGCAGTATGACAGACCGATTGAGGTGATTGAAGGTCCGTTGATGGCAGGGATGAACCTTGTCGGCCAACTCTTCGGCTCCGGGAAGATGTTTCTGCCGCAGGTGGTCAAAACTGCGCGGGTGATGAAGAAGGCGGTGGCCTACCTCCTCCCATTCATTGAGGCCTCGCGTTCGGCGTCCGACAGTACACGCAGTCAGCGGAAAATCCTCCTGGCGACCGTCAAAGGGGATGTGCACGACATCGGCAAGAATATTGTTGGGGTCGTACTTGGATGCAATGACTACGAGGTCATCGACTTGGGGGTGATGGTACCGTGCGATACGATCCTCAAGACTGCCAGAGAACAGCAGGTGGATATTATCGGTCTGAGCGGGCTGATCACGCCATCGCTGAACGAAATGATGCACGTGGCGCGAGAGATGAAGCGGGAAGGATTGCAGATTCCGCTTCTTATCGGCGGTGCGACCACCAGTCGAATTCACACCGCCGTCAAGATTGCCCCACTCTATGACCAGCCGGTCGTCCATGTTGTGGATGCCTCTCGAGCAGTGGGGGTCGTCGGCCATCTCGTCAGCTCAGGACAGCGATTTACGTTTATTGAGAGCAATCGACTCGATCAGGAGCGAGTCAGGCGCGCGTATGAGGACCGCGATACAGGTGCGCTTCTACCGCTCAGCCAGGCGCGTCTCCGGAAACTCTCTCTCGATTGGGCTGCAGTAGACATCCCCAAGCCATCCTTTACCGGCATTCGTGTGCTGGACGAGTTTCCACTCGACCAGATCGTACCCTATATAGATTGGTCGCCGTTCTTTCATGCGTGGGGGATGCGGGGCCGATACCCTGAGATCTTGCAGGAGCCCAAGGCCAGGGAGCTGTTCGATGATGGCCAGCGTTTACTGGAACAGATCGTCAGCCAGCGCTGGCTCAGCGCCAGAGCAGTCTACGGATTCTTCTCGGCTAACAGCGTAGACGACGACGATATTGAGCTCTACGCGGATGACGCTCGGTCGCAGGTACTTACCACCATTCATACTCTCCGCCAGCAACTGCACAAGGCTGAGGGGCAATGTAATCTGGCGCTGTCAGATTTTATCGCACCGAAATCAACCGGGCTTCCAGATCATCTCGGCGCGTTTGCGGTCACGACCGGTCATGGCCTCGATGCCCTCTGTAAGCGATATGAATCCTCCCATGACGACTATACCTCTATTCTGGCCAAGGCGCTGGCCGATCGTCTGGCGGAGGCCTTTGCGGAATGTCTGCATCGCCGAGTTCGAGCAGAGTGGGGGTATGGAGTTGGAGAACAGTTGACCAATGAGGATCTGATCAGAGAACGGTATCGCGGAATCCGCCCAGCGCCCGGTTATCCGGCCTGTCCGGATCACTCCGAGAAACGAATACTCTTCGACCTTCTTCAGGCGGAGCATAACGCCGGTATCCACCTGACGGATAATTGTGTCATGGTTCCGGCCAGCTCGGTCAGCGGGTTGTACTTTTCTCATCCGGAGGCGATCTACTTTGCGGTTGGAAAAATCGGGCAGGATCAGGTGTTGGACTATGCCAGGCGTAAGCAGATGGATGTGCGGACGATCGAGCGGTGGCTGTCACCCAATCTGAATTATGATGCGGATTTCCCTGGCAAATAACCTGAGCGCAGGACTATGAAAAAGGCAATGGACAGGAAGGAGACCTTCCTGTCCATTGCAGCTCTTTCGATCGTGTAGAGAGGGATCCTACTTTACGGCCTTCAGGTGTTCAAGCGCGCTTGAAGCGGCCTTGGTGGCGACATCGGCATGATTCGCCTTACCGTGCTCAATGGCTCCCTTCAACTCCTTAATAGCCGCAGCCGTATGATCGTTCGCCTTTGCCTTCTGGGCTGCCTCGGCATGCTGTAAGGCTACCGTCGCGTGTTCTACCACCACATTAGCATGGCCCGCCTTACCGTGCTCAATGGCTGCCTGAGTGTGCTCGATCGCCTCGGCCTCATGGGTTTTTGCAGCCCACGAGAGTCCATTTCCGATAAAGGTCATTACTCCAAGAGCTAGTACTGCTACTGCAAGTTTCCGCCTCATCCTGACTTCCTCCTCATGATAGATTGCCCCACTTATTCCTCCGACTCGCCTCTTTTCCTTCGCCGCTCCTGCAACCATCGTATCGCAGTAGCAGGATAACTCTACCATGGAGGTTTTTCAAGTGTCAAGGTATGAGCGAGCAGACCCAACGCCTACAACTCATACCTTCTGAGGAGTTGAGGTGGCGAAAGGCTGTGCAGCCGCCTAATGCATATGTCCGCCACCGCCACCGCTACTGGGAGCATGGCCGTGCGACAGGTAGGTATCGATATCGGCTGCCGTTGGATACAGCTCCAGGGTTTGACCTACTCCTCCACAGGATTCCGGCAACGGATTGGCGGTGAGGTTTCTTACAATAGTCAGAGATGCGACATAGCCGGGGGCCACAATCGTCTCCGTCGGGAACATGGATGTGGGCGCCTTCATCCACGCATATACGCTATCAAAGTCGCCCTTCGCCTTCATCCTGTCTCGGCGCCACTCGTGATCCTGTTGATGTTTTGCATCTGCCTGACAGTATTGCACAACGGGTATATCGACTTGAATCTTGTTGTAGCATGTATTCGGTTGAAATTTTGGGAAACTGACGCTGACGTTGGCGTACCCCGCAAAGTTATCCGGGATGTATCCCCAATGCCAGTGAACCGCGCGAACGTCCATAGTCTTCACACCGTGGTTATAGTAATCCGGGACATCGCCTGTGACCGGCACGATCTGCTTCCAGTTCTGATCCACTACAGGCTTAATCCCGAACAGTGCATTGCCCGCGTAATTGTTCGTCCCATCGGTGGTATAGGTGATCCCATCGAGATTCGGGTCCAGACCGTTGGGGAAGAGCGCCGTGACCATTCTGGTCGAATATGACTCCCCAGAATTGGTACATCCGTGGCCTATACCAATGCTTAGGACAGCCCCCGTCCCTTCTTGATAATTCCTGCCGCTGTACGCATCAAGGGTATCCTTCGATCGAATATTGGCGTGTGGGAATGCCCAAGCATCGGTGGAGATGAAGGCCCCGGTCAGAAGGGCCGCAAAGACGATGGTGCTTGCTCGTTTCATGCTTCTCTCCTTTGTGTTGTGTGGGTTTCTCGAAGGCTCGTGTTGTTGCCGAAGACGCTGAATCAGAACCTGTAGGTCAGTCTGGTGTTGTATGAACGTCCCATGCCGGGAACGGCAAGGCCCCACGGTATCGAGTTAAGGCCCATGGTTGAGCCCTGACCGGTATAGGCGCCGCCGAGCGGCAAGGAGTAGAACTTGTCGAGCAGGTTGTCGATGCCGAAATCGAGTCGCATCGACTTCCAGCTATAGCCGGCGCGCAGATTGGCCAGAATATAACCCGATGTCTTGATTTCATTCCGCACATCGGAGACGCCGTGCTTGCCCTTTGCCATGACCATCTCGACGCCGCTGTCGAAGCCGCCTAGCTTATGTGTCAGCGCTAACTTGCCGTTGAGCGGCATGATGTTGTAGAGATCGTCGTCGGTGGTGGTGTTCTGGCCATTCGTATAATTAAACAGCCCCGCGAGGTTAAATTCGCCAGCACCGTCGATCTTTGCTAACGGCATATGGGTGGAAACGTCAACACCCCAGAGCCGGGCTGTTTGATTGACGTACTTGAGAAGAACGAACTGGTTCGTACGGGCATCGCTCACCGGGGCTCCGCAGATCGCATCCATTCCGCTCTGCAGGCAGCGTTTCGCGTCGATGTAGTCGGTGACATGGGTGTAGTACGGCGTCACCTTAAACCCCCAACGTCGGTCGACAGCATGCACGTCCACGGTACCGCTTATGGTGTGCGCTTTTTCCTGGTCCAGATCCAGATTGCCGACATAGCCGTTGCCGTCACCCTTGAAGTTATTCATGACCATTGCCATGCCATTTGTCGACCAGGTGTACCGTTCATAGAGATTCGGTGAGCGCATTTTATGCGCGTACCCGAATTCGAGGCTCAGCATCGCCGTCGGGGTGAAGCGGGCAAGTGCGGTGAGATCCCAGTTATTGTCGTTGCGGTCGTGATTGCGGGCATTGAAGACGTCTGCTGCAAATCCAAACATCATCTCGTTATAGCCGTGCACGTCGCCGGCATCCATCTCGACCCGCTCGTAGCGAGCGCCCAGCAGCGTCAGCCATTGCGGATGCAGGCGCGTCTCCCACTCGGCGAACAGCGCTTTGCGCTCACGCGTGCCGTCGTTGATGTTCACAAACGTATCTGGCGCCATTCCCCCCATCATGACGCCGGGTGGTAGGACCTTGGGGGACGACGGCCATCGGTCGTCCAACCGGTAATACTGATATTCCCCACCGAGTCGGAGGGTATGCTGCTTGGTGAGATCGATGTTGGCTTTGAGGACGCCGCCAAGGTTTCTGCTGTCGCTGTCCATCGGCATCCCCGGTGCAATGCCATACTGAAACTGTTTGTCGTCGCCGAAGTCCATATCGTGTCGGACGGTTTCATGGTAGGCGCGGGCATCCAGCGAGCCCCAGGCAAACTGACCGAGATAGCGCAAGTTCTGACGCCACTCGGTATTGCTGATAATGTCCATGCGTTGGTTGGGGAAGCCTTGCTCCGGAATATGCTGGTAACCAAATTTTCCTTCGAACAGATGGTTGCCTTGTTTAAGCGCGAAGGCTAAGTTATGGTTTTCGGCCTTATAGGCGCTGGAGCCGACCTCATCGCCATCGAGAATGTTGCCCGGCTTATCGACAGCGGCCGGACCGGCGGGCTTGAAATTTCCGCCTGCGGTGTAGTTGTCGGCGTGGATGACCGAGCCGTTGTAGGCCGCACTGAAGATGTCGGTGGCGAAGGTGGCCGAATAATCTCCGCCGCGCGCCTTATTGTTACTACGATAAAACGAGCTGATATGACCCTTGAGCAGGGGGGTCTGGCCTGGGGCGGCGAATTCCGGCGCCGGGGACTCCAACAAAATTGTGCCGCCGATGCTGTCGCCGCCGACACTGACGGGCGTAATGCCGGCGAATACCCTGAGAGTCCCCACGTTGGAAGGGTCGACATAGGAAAGGGGTGGGGTCATGTGGTTGGGGCACGCGGAAATCAGGTCCATGCCGTCGACCTTGATGCGCAGACGGTCATCGGCCAGACCGTGGATCGCCGGCAGGCTGGAAACGCCCCCGCCGCCGTACAGACTGACACCGGGGATCTCGCGCAGCAGGCTGGCCGTATCGCTGGTCGCCGGTGACAGCGACTGTAGTTTCGGCGCATCGATGACCGATGCATTCAACGGCACAAAGACATCATTGATAACGGTAGACCTGACAACTACCTCCTTCAATATTGTGATGCTGTCGTGTTCTTTCTTCTCCTCCTCTGCTAATGCCACAGTGCCCCATGTGAGCAGCGTGGCCAGTCCTATGAGGACTGCCGTACACTTGTGGGTGCGTCGGCTTTCTCGTCGTCTCATGGTTGTCTCCTTACTCCGAAAATGGGGATTAGGCTGAAGGCTTTTAGATGCAGCCTCCGCCTTCCTTCAGTCTTCAGTCTAGCTACCTGCCTTCCTGACGCGGTGAGCTCGGGACCGCCGGATGAGGAGCGGCGGTCCCGAGGAGGCTCATCCGCTTCGAGAGAGGAAGTTCCTGCCATGGCGCATCAGCCCAACCCCGCGGCAGGGAAGGGTGGGCCAGGTGCGCGTCGCCTGAGCGGGTAGCGACGCTCACCATCTCTCTAATCGAAACTCTACCGGCAGCTCGGCCCAGGCGGCGACGGCCCGGTGGTCTCTTCTTGCCGGTTCGAAGCGCCATCGCCTGATCGCCTGGACTGCCGCGTGGTCGAGATCCGCGTGACCGGACGACCGCTCAATCGTAACGCTAGCCACGCCGCCATCAGCCTGAACCAGGAATTTGAGGCGGGCCGTCCCCTCGATGCCGGCCCGGCGGGCTGACTCCGGATAGCGGGGGGTGACCTGGTAGCCGCCCTTGAGCAGTCTGCCATCGATCAGGCCGCCATCATCGATGCCTGTCCGCCCCCCACTAGTCGCCTTGTAGGCTAGGGGATAGCCATCCGTCCGAGCAGACGCCACGACGCCAACCCCTGTTGCAACAGCGTTGCGATTGATCTGCACTGTGCCGCCGGCAGCTTGGCGACCGATCAACGCCTGTGTATCCTGCCCTCCACTGACGACCCGCCAGGAGTCGTCTTCTACTACACTTGCCGTAAGCTCTCGCGTCGATGCGGTGTCGGCTTTCTGTTCCACGACAGCCTCTGGCGGCAGTAGCGGTGTTGGTGGCTGTTCGCGTGGCACTGACGACTCGCGTGACGGCGTCTGTGTCGCCTGCGGCGTCTCGATGTTGGGATCAGATGGAGGGGCAGTGGGATTTTCACGCGGCGAGGGACCGCCGGAAGTTCGGAGCCGATCCTCACGGATCCGCCCAGCGCGCAGCATGGATTGCTGAGGCGCGGGCGCGTCAGTCTCTCCGACTGTGATGATCTCAATGGGGATCTGCACCTCCAAGGGGCTGGAGAGGCCCAGACCCGACACGCCAGAGACAAGCGCCAGCAATGAGAGATGGATCAGGCCGGACGCCACCGCGGGACCTTTCAGCGGATGATTCACTCCTCACGCCTCATCTGATTCGGCTTCACCGCGATCGCCAGCCTGTTCGAGCCGGCCCACCTGGCGATATCCATCGCCTCCACAACCCGCCCGTGTGACACCGCCTCATCCGCGCTGAGGACCACCGTGAGTTCCGGGTTCACCGTAAGCAGCCCCTTTAGCCGCTCCCGAAGCTGATCGACCGAAATGGGTTGCTTGTCCAGATAGAGCTGTCCATCTTTTGTGAGCGTGACCGCCGCATGATCACGCACGCCCTGTTGCCCCGTCCCTGCCTTAGGAAGATCGATCGGCACCCCTCGATAGACCGCCATGGACAGCGAGGCCATCATGAAGAAGACCAGGAGGAAGAAGACCGTGTCGATCATCGGGATGATCTCGATACGGGCCTTCCGGGGCGGGCGCTGCAAGAGTTTCATGGATGGGTTTCCTTCAAGGCCAACTCGAGGCGAGAGCCGTAACGCTCGATGTCGCCCATGATCCGTTCGACCCGCGTCGTAAAGTAGTTGTACGGGACCAGCGTGGCAATGGCGATCCCGAGGCCCGTCGCGGTGGCGATGAGGGCCTCCGCGACCCCGCCGGTGATGGCGTGAGGTTGGTTGATGCCGCCGGAGGCCATGACCCCGAAGCTGCCGATCATCCCGGTGACGGTGCCGAGGAGACCCAACAGGGGCGACAGGGTAATGACCGTATCGAGCAGCGGCAAGTATCGCCGCATGTGGGTCAGCTCTTCATGGGCGGCGGCCTCCATCGCCAGGGTGGGGGCAGGGTTCCGATGGCGGATGCCGGCTGCCAGGACGCGCGCCACAGGAGCGCGGGAGAGCTCGCCGAACTTGCGCGCATCCTCCCATTGGCCGGCTGCCGCCAGCAGGAGTAACTGCTCCGTCTCCTTAGAGTGGCGTAAGCGCCACCAAAACAGCCCCCGTTCGATAACCACGGCCAGCGACGTGATCGAACAGCAGAGGAGGGGGATCATGACCGGTCCCCCTTTGACAAGTAATGCAACGAGTGCGGTCATCTCTATCTCCTTCACTGACATGTGTGACTCAAGGACTCTCGAGTGCCTTGATGTTGTACGAGGATCGCGAGCAAAAAATATGGCAATGCTACGGCGAACACGGGCCGCGAAGCCAATGGCGTCGTAACGAAATGATTCGTTCTTAGAACCTACCAAAGCCCTGGAAAAGGCTCAGGCGTCTTGGTTCAAGCGAATAATTGTGGTGTGTACTGGTAGTGCTTGAGTGGAAAGACTTACGCGAAGGCGAGCAGGGGTGGGGACCGACCGGTCAGCCTGATGGGGGAGATCTGAGGAGAGTGCTGAGGTAACGGGAGGAAGATGAGCAGGACAGCCGCAGCGAACGGTAGGAGTACCCGTGACGATGGTACATGGGAGGAAACGGTTTTGTGAACCCACTCACAGACAGAGCCGAGATGATCATCTGCCTGGCCTTGGAGGTGCGTATCATGGGGATGGACTAGACATAGGATGAGGAACGCATTGAGCAGCAGATAGAGACAGAGCGCCGATGCTGCAAGGGGCTGCAGCGGCCGAGGTCCGTGAGATGATCTATTCAAGAGCGCCACTGGTGAAGCTCCGTCTCCTTCGACATACGACACAGAGGAGAAAAACAATTCACAATCCTTTCTACTTCCTCCGGAAGAGTGTGTCTACAGATGTCTGCTCACTGCTGCTACAAATACTTCTTGCTGACCAAGTCGCTCACATGGCAGCGCGGCTACGGTATCCGATGACTCTTACTTACGCCGGCGTCCCAAGTCCGGTTCTGATCGATCAGCGCGGCCACAGAGGTTTGAAAGATGCGGAGGCTTCCTTTCCCTATCTTGGTTGCATCCAATCGGCCTTCCTGTACCCAACGGTAAATGGTCCAACGGCTGACGCTCAGACGCATCGCCGCTTCATCGACGCGCAATAAACACTTGTCCATAGTGGTTACCCCTCCCAAAGACCCGTCAATGCAATTCTGCCTAAGCGATCAGCTTGCAGCGTTCAGCTTCTGATAGTTCCTTCGCCTTGGCCGAGTTATCGGGTTACGCTACGCTAACCCGACCTACGGCTGCGTGCTGGCTGCCGAATGCCATTTTCTGAGCAATGATGTGAAGTTCAGGCAGTGAAAGAAGGAGGAGCGCGTCCTTGGGCAGGAGAAAAACAGGCGATAGAGTGATCGGTAAAGCGGATTCCGGGAACGAACTCCAAGAGCAGAGCCGGTTTCTCGATGGCGACAGACTCGACGGCTACCCCGGCCAGATGTGCGGAGGCCGAGCAAGCTACGCACTGGATCGCCTGGTTGAGATGACTGAGGTGGTGGGCCGAGTGCTGCGCGGCTCCGAACACGAACAGCGAAAGGGCCAGGGCGAGCGCCAGTGCTTTGATGTGTTGTATACGAGGCCATTCCACTGTTAACACTCGCCTACCTGTGCGTAGATGGTGGTGTTGTTGTCGTAGTATCATGTGTCGGCGGATGGTCGCCATGATGCTCTTGAGCCTTGAGGTGTTCGAGATGGCGTACATGGCGGGCCGGCATCATTTGCGTAAGCAGGGCTGAGCAGGCCAGCGCCACGACGACGATCATCCACTCCAGCCGGACAAAACGAGAGAATTGAGATTGCGGTATGCTGATAAACCGACGGATCATTGTGAATAACAGTCCATCATCGTCCCTGCCGGATCTGCGCATCAGCAATGCGAGAAAGTAGTACCGGTTGACGGCCGCAATCAGCAAGACGCCGCCTATAAGCCCGAGCTTAACCAGAAGAGTCCATCCGTATGCGGCATCCGTGAGAGCCGAGAAGGTGCCCACCTGTAGCCAGGCGTTGTAGAGCCCGGTTGCCAGAAAGACGATGACGCAGCCGGCTGCCATCCTGGAAAACGGCCTGGCAATTGAAGAGAGACCGAGAGCCGTATCTTCCATGCCTGGTGTTGCGAGAGAACGCTTGAGTACGAACCCGAACGTAAAGAGCCCTCCGATCCAGATCGAGACCGCCAGGAGATGAAGCCAGTCGATGAGTACTGGAACCGTGACGTTGCCCCAGTCGGCCGCATGACCTGAAAGGGTTGTTGTGAGCGCGACGAGTGAGGCGACGCCGAAGAAGGCCATACTGAACCGTGGGCTTGCAGTGACCCCCAGAAGCCTTAGCCACCAGGTCATGCCAAGGAGCCCAATTCGACCAAGCCGCGCGATCCAGAGCAATGGCGGAGTTGCAGCCATCCCCAGCAGTCGCAGCCACCAGGCTATCCCCAATAGACTAAGCAGACCGATGCGCGCGGTCCAGATGGACCCGTAGTGAGTTTTCTGAAGGACCGTCGGAATTGTGACACTTAATGTCGCCAGACCCCCGCCGCTCATCATCAACGTTCTCAGGATGAGATCCGCAAGGCTCGCAAGCGTCACGAGCAGCAGCGAGCCCGCATAGACCCGGCGAAGATGTCTGTCGATGATCTGATAATCCCGGTGCGACAACAGGCTTGGCGTCAGGATCATAGATTGAAACGCTAACCCGCCGACCAGCATCATCAGACCCATAAACTCCAGCCAGCGGACATGGATATGAAGGATCGTGTGCAAGCCCATTATGGGCTCGGTCCGATACTGAACGGAAAGTCGCCTTCTGTGCGATGACCATCGTGGGCGACGACGCTCCAGAAGACCCGGTATTTTCCGGGCGGCAGGGATGGAAGACTCACCTCCAGAAGAGTATGATCCGATGGGTTGACCCGTCCATCCCCCGCATCGACCCGACGTTTATCGGCATTCATGACGGTGATGGTGCTGAAGGATGGTTCCATCACGCCGTCAAACCAGATCCTGACCTGGGCAGGAGGTGTATTCGACGTCCACCCTACTCGTGGCTCCGAATGGTCTGGGAACACGTGACTCCAGGCCGCCGTAGCCGCGACAAGTAACCCTGTCGTAAGAGCGGTAGCGATGCCCCACGGTCCCCACGACCGGTTATCGTGGCAGTGCTTGTGGACCCAAGACGCCATGGAAGGGTGTCCAGGAGAAAACGTTCGGTGCGATATCGTCGAGGAAGAAATGAACCATCCCTAAGACTCCTACGCTATCCCCTGACGTATTATTCAATGGGATCTTCGCCGAGACGGCTAATTCAAAGTATTTTCCAGCCCAGACCAATCCGGGACTAGCGTAGGCAGTATGCGTCCCCTTGTTCGATCCGCTGATCAGGGTCTCGCCATTAAACTCGACGAGAGGGAACAGGCGGCTGAGCGGCCAGGGAAGTCCTACGTCTTTCACAAACGACTGCAGATACGGGATGCTGTACATGACGCCAACTCCCCAGGCAAAGGCGTGTTGGGAGGCGTGATGGACGTCCTCTTCTTTGTTATTACGTTCGGTGCGCAGATCAAAGCCGAGCGACGTTGTGACCGCGACCGGCTTGAACCAGTCGGCCCAGTCCGGCAGATCACCAAACCCCTTCCCGATCTGAATAGCCGGGCTGATGGTCGTCCCGGGGAGCCTGCCGACGTTTCTGTCTCCGACCTTACCTGGTGAAACACCGAGCGCGGCGGTGGCGGCCAGCTCCCTGGTGGGATTGCGGAGGAACTGATAGCGGACTTCGAGCTCGGGATTCGACCAACCGTGCTCTGTCTCGGTAGACCCCTCATGGTGACCTTCCTCCTCATGCTCATCATGGTGCGCTCCACCACGGGGGCGTATGATCTCGCGATGGGCTCCAACGCCAATGGCCCAATCCGGGCTCAAGCGCTTGCTCAGATGCATCTCGAGCCCCGTCTCCAGGGCGTGGTCGCTCCTGATGTGATCGATCTTGATATTTGTCTCGTCAGAGACGAACGAATCTTCGACAACGATGGTGGTTGGAAACCAACGTTTTCCAACGACGCCGTGAGCCCAAGCAGCAGTCGGTAAGGCGATGACAGCGGCAATACCTGCCATCAACAAACATATATTCAAACACCTGATCTTTTGATGCATAGTCTCTTCCTCCTGAAGATCATGCGAGCACGAATAAAGAGAGAGTGATGGATATGACGCCCCCGATGTCTAGGATGGTCGACTACGATCAAGTCGATACGAATAATCCGACAAAGATCCGCTGGCACGAGGTACCGGTTGTGCCGTACGCTAATTGACGGAGCGTCAGACGCGTCGCTGGTAATGAGTTATATGTGGTAGAGCCTGGGAGGAGAGCGGCCGGTAGGCCCGATGAGTTGAAATTGAGGCGAGCATGAGACGGGTAGCACTAAAAGAAACAGGATCGCCACAATGACAGGGAGCATGAATACGACGGATGGTGCGTGAGGCGAAACGGTCTTATGAACCCACGCACAAATCGACGCAAGACTGCTTGTGGCCTGACCTTGAATGTGCGCGTTGTGGGGCTGGATAAGGCAGTGCGTAAGAAAGACGTTCAGGAGCAGGTAAAAGCCGAATGAGGCAGCCGCAAAAGATTTGAGGCGCAGGCGAATCATGAACCCTGTATGCACTCTCTGCATTGGAGGATAGCCGATCCTGCTTCGGTGATCGACTGTGTCATGTCTCAGCTCTACTCGTAGGCTATCGAAGTCTGATCGTTACTGTCAAGTGAAAAACGAAATACTGCTTTCATAAGAATGCACATCAACTCGACCTCCATCCCGACGATTATTAGGGGTTAGGCAGAGTCTGTGGTGTCGCGTTCAAACCAGCGATAGATGGCTGGAAGCACGAAGAGTGTCAGCAGTGTGGAGGTTATGAGGCCTCCGATGACGACCGTAGCCAAAGGGCGCTGGACTTCGGCGCCTATACCATGGGAGAGCGCCATCGGGACGAACCCGAGCCCGGCGACAAGGGCCGTCATCAGGACCGGTCGCAGGCGAATCTCGGCGGCCTTGAGCGCCGCATCACTTGCGGAGAGCCCCTCCTCGCGAAGGTGCAGGATGTAACTCAGTAGGACCACGCCGTTTAAGACGGCGACACCGAACAGGGCGATAAAACCCACCCCCGCCGAGATACTGAACGGTAATCCGCGCGCGGCCAGCGCAAGCACCCCGCCGGTTACCGCCAAGGGGACGTTCAAAAAGATCAACAGCGCGGGTCGGACCGCATTGAAGGCGGTATACAACAGGATAAAGATCAGGAAGAGCGAGAGAGGAACGACGATGGCAAGACGACGGGTTGCGCGATCAAGATTTTCAAACTGCCCGCCCCACTTGACATAGTAGCCTGGCGGAAGCGTAAGCTCTTGCGCGATGCGTGCCTGTGCCTCGCGCACAAACGAGCTCAGGTCGCGACCCCTCACATTCGCTTCCACCACGATCCGTCGGCTGATATCTTCACGGCTCACCTGGGCGGGACCCTCCTCAATACTGACAGAGGCCAGTTGGGCCAAGGGGATAATGGCGCCGTTCGGCGCCGCTACCGGCAAGTCTTGAAAGGAAGGCAGATCAGTAGGGCTACTGCCGATCGCTCGGACGACCAGAGGAAACCGTCGCTGTCCTTCAAAGACCGTTCCCACTACCTTGCCGGCGCCGGAGGCCTCCACAGCGGCCAGGACATCCGCCGCGTTGATCCCATATCTGGCGATCCGCTGCCGGTCCACCTGAATCCGCAGTACAGGAAGGCCGATCACCTGCTCGGCCCGGATATCCTGGCCACCTTGGATCTGTCGCAGGATGTGGGCTGCCTGGTCTCCTTTTTCCTTTAATATCTCGAGATCATCCCCGAAAATCTTGAGCCCGATATCGGATCGAACCCCAGCAATCAATTCGTTGAAACGCATCTCAATCGGCTGGGAGAAGCTCATGCCCACACCAGGAACCTCGGACGAGAGGGCGGAGGCGAACTTGGCGATCAGCTCCTCTTTTGTCCGGACGGTTTTCCACTGATTACGTGGTCGGAGACTGACGAAGATGTCGGAGAGTTCCATCCCCATCACATCGGTGGCGACTGCCGGGGTTCCAGTCCGCGAAACGACCTGCTGTACCTCGGGGAATCGGAGGAGGGTGCGCTCGATCTCGAGCGAGCTCTTGAGGGACTCGTTGAGCGCGATACTCGGCAGGCGCCAGGCCTGGATGACGATATCGCCCTCATCAAGTTGAGGGATAAACTCCCCACCGAGGAACGGTACAAGCATGAGGCTCAAGGCGAAGACCGAGCCTGCGACTAGGGCTGTCATTTTCGGGCGGTGGACGCACCAGGCCAGTCGCGGAAGGTACAGGACCTTGGCGCGGCGGAGGAGCCACGAATCGCCCTCGGCAATCGGCCCCCGCAGGAAGAGTGAAGCCAGGACCGGCATAAGGGTAAATGACAAGATCAGTGATCCGAAGAGAGCGAAGATGACCGTAAACGCCATCGGTCGGAACATCTTTCCCTCAACGCCCTGGAGCGTCAGGATCGGCAGGTAGACGATGACGATGATGCTGACAGCGAAGAAGATCGGACGCAGGACCTCACGACCAGCCCGGAGGATAATCAGCGGGCGTTCCTCTCGGCGCACCCCCCGCTCCTTCGCCAGATGCCGGACGATATTTTCAATCATCACCACGGCACCGTCCACGATCAGTCCGAAATCGATAGCGCCCAGGCTCATCAGATTGCCGGAGATCCCGGTCTGGACCATCCCCGTAAAGGCGATCAGCATGGAGAGAGGAATGGCCGACGCCACGATCAGGCCGCCTCGGAGATTGCCGAGGAGCAGGAGCAGGACAGCCACGACCAGCAACGCCCCCTCGAAGAGATTGATGGTAACGACCCGGATGACCTTGTTCACCAGGTCTGATCGGTCATAGAACGGCTCGATGGAGATCCCTGGCGGCAGACTTGGCATCATCCGCTCAATCTCCTCTTTGACCCGCTCGGCTACCACGCGCCCATTGGCGCCGCGGAGCATCAGGGTCATGGCGATCACCGCCTCGCCCTCGCCGTTCCGGGTGGCAGCGCCGATCCGCGGCATCGCATCGATCTTGACTTCACCCAATTGAGCGACAGTCAGCGGTGTGCCGCCTGGCCCGACGCCCACGACGATGCGGGATAGATCCTCCGAGCGTTCGACCAGCCCTTCCCCGCGAATCACGTAGGCCTCGCCGTTGTGCTCGATGTAGCCGCCGCCGGCGATGGCGTTGTTCTTTTCTATCGCTTCAAAGACTCGACCGATCGGGATTCGGTACGAGACGAGTCGCTTCCGATCAATGAGAACGTGGTACTGCTTCTCATACCCGCCTTCCGGCGAGACCTCAGTGACTCCCGGGACCCCCCGCAACCGGTACGCGATCTGCCAGTCGAGAATCTCGCGCAGTTGCATCGGCGTGAAGCCTTCGCCCTTCACCGTGAACTGATACACCTCACCGAGGCCCGTCGTCACCGGTCCGAGTACCGGCGTCCCAAAGCCTTCGGGAATCTGCTCTTTGGCGGCAGCCATCCGCTCGGCCACCAGTTGTCTGGCGAAGTAGATGTTGATGTGATCCTTGAAGACCACGGTGACGGCTGAGAGACCGAATCGGCTGACCGAGCGGATCTCCTCGATGTCTGGTAGGCCGCTCATGGCCGCTTCGATCGGAAAGGTGATATACCGCTCCACCTCCACAGGACCCATCGGCGCCGTTTTCGTAAGGATCTGCACCTGGACAGTTGTGATGTCCGGAAGGGCATCGATCGGGAGATCTCGCAGAGAAACGATCCCACCGATCACAAGGAATCCGGTCAGGATCAAGACAAGAAATCTGTTCTCGAGGGAAAGCTCGAAAATACGCTGGAGCATATGAGATTGTCTCGGGGGTTATTGCCCCTACTCCTGGTTCAGTTGTTCCTTGAGAAACTCGGATTTCAGCGAAAAACTACCCGTAGTCACAAGCTCTTCATCCCCCTTGAGGCCTTCGGTAACCTCCACGAGGTCCCCTGATGTGAATCCGAGCTTCACCGTCTGTCTGGTAAACGTCACCGCATCGAGCTTGATAAAAACGGACGGCTCCTTATCGATCTGCTGAATCGCCGATGAGGGAATCGCAATAACCGTAGCGGATCGTTGGGCGACCTGAATCCGAAGCCTGACGGTTGCGAACATGCCAAGCTTCAATTTCTGTTGAGGATTCGGGATCTCTACTCTCGCCTTGGCCGTCCGTGTCTGGGGATCGAGCAGATCGCTGACGTAGCCGATGGTCCCACGAAAGGTTTCCTGCGGGTAGGCTTCAACGGTGATTTCAACGGTAGTCCCGCGCCGAACATGGCTCAGATCCTTCTCATAGATATCCACCAGCGTCCACACGTTGGAGAGATCGGCGATGGACAACAGGGCATGTTCGGGCCCTATTACTTCGCCGGCCGCTCCTTCGTGGGTAAGAATGACGCCACCGATCGGCGCCTTGACGACGGTATAGGAGGCCTCTCTGCGGGGTGACTTCTCCCGATCGGTTGCGAGGGCATCAATCTGCTCGTCGGTCATGCCGAAACGATAGAGTTTCTCCTTGATCCGTACGATCCGCGCATGCCGATTCGCGACTGTCGCCTCAGTGACTCGATACTCCGCATGCCGGACATGGACCTCTTTTGCGGCGATCGCCTCCTTGGCCAGGAGTAATTGGGCGCGCTCCAATGACTGTCGCGAATGGTCCAGGTGGGCAAGGTCTCGTTGGAGATCAGCCAACTCTGCCAGGTAGTCCCCGACGACCTCTCCAAGCTCAATGTTGTCGTACTCGAAGAGTGGAGCGCCCCGGCGCACGGAATCCCCAACCTGTACATGTACGCGCTCCAGCCGTCCTTTCGCCAGTGGGGCGATGTGGGCCACGCGGGCCGGGTCCGGCGCGATAGCGGCTGTGGCCTCAATGAGCCGGATCGGCGCAATGCGTTGCGGCTTGGCGGTCGCGAATCCGAATCGGGCTTGGACCTCAGCCGAAACCGTGATCTTGCCGTCTCGCTGCTCGCTTTTCGGCTCGGCAGGTTTTTCTTCGGGGGTGCGGCTGCATGCTGCCAGCGCCAAGCCTCCTGCAATGATCACTGTCGGTAATACGGGAGCGCGAAGCGCGAACCTGACAAACGGACGTATCATCATTGTCTATCCTTCATTAACGGCCCACGGCCGCTTCAACTTGAAATCTGGCAATACTCAGTTCGTACAGAGAGCGGTTGTAGAGCCGATAGACCTCTCGAAACGTCCGCTGTGCGTCCAGAAAGGCCGTCAGATCGATGGCACCAAGCTTGTGCGCAGCCTCGGCGATCTCGCGCGATTCGCGGGCCTTGGGCAGGTATTCGGTTTCCAGTCCTTCGAGACGTTGGCGTTCGCTCTCAAATCTGTTGAACGCCTGATCCACTTCCAGGCGTGCCTGAGTTTCCAGTCGCTTCAACTGGAACGCCTCTCGCTCCGCCTCCGCCTGGGCCCGAACGATACCGCCCTGGTTCCGATTAAAAAGGGGCAGGGGAGCCGCAATGCCGAACATGACGCCGTCTTCAGTGAAGTCCCGCTTGTAGCCTACAAAGGGAAAAAGATCAGGAAATCGCCGCGCCTGTTCGAGTCCTGTCTGTTCACGAGCCAGGACGATCCGCTGGTGCTGGGCCTTGAGATCCGGGCGGATCTGCAGGGCCTCGGCATGCAATGGCGCCAGACTGCCGACAGATTCGCCCTTCACGAGCTCTTCGGTTACATCGAATTCGACTGTCGAGTCGGGGTGGCCGAGCAGTGTGAGCATTGTGGCTCGGGCTTGCTTGAGGTTCAGCTCTCCGGCGACCACATCGTCAAATACCCTGAAGCGCTCAACCTGTACGCGCCTCAGCTCTGCGCCGGAAATCTCTCCGAGACGGAACTGCTCCTCCTTGGAGCGAATGGTCCGGTCGAAGTCGGCCAGCAGGTCGCGGGCTACAACAAGATCGGCTTTGGCCAGTACGATCTGGAAATATGCCTGCTTGATCGCGAACCGAAGCAAACGGGCCGCATTGTCAATGTCGGCTTCAGTCGCGCGAAGATTCGCTCCTGCGACGGCTATTTGCTGGGCGCGCTTGCCGGCGGTTTGAATCTCTTGGCTGATCTCAACAGAGAGCTCCTGTCGATCTGTAAACGATCCCCCACGAAACCCTTCTGATCTGAGCTGAAGCTGTGGATTGGGGAGCAGTGCGGCGGTGGCCGCGTCTCCACGTGCGATCTGTCTGGCGGTTGTCTCAGTCTGCAGACCAGGATTTTGCTTTGCCGCGATCTGCAGGGCATCGGCCAACGAGAGCATCCGCGGAATCTCTTGGAGTTGGGCGTCAGCGGAAATGGGTACACCCATCGACAACACGAATACAGCGAGCAGCACAGAAAACCTCGATATTCTCATTGCCAATCTATCCATGAATACACCTCAAGCAATAAGCCGACTACATAAGCCCTGTAAGGACTGACCGCCCTCAGTAAGGGGGAAAACGCCACAATGGTGTTTGGCGAAAACACCTACCGTACACAAATCAACCGCAAGAGGGAATAAGAAAAAGGGAGTGCTATGACTGCCGAGGAGGGAGGGAAGGTGGATCTAAGGCGATAGACGAGGAAGCGGGTACGGGTTGAACGTTGGATGCTGTTACATATCCCGGGGGATCCAAAGTAAACGAGGGCGGATTGGCCGCTTGACTGACCTCGAGATCGCAGTGAGGAATCGATTGACTTGTGGGTACGGAACTGTCGCTATGCGCTCTCTGAGACTCTTGCGGTTCTCCAGACAGGGTTACGTGCGAGCGATGGGCGGCAGATCGGTTCTCATGAGGTGTTGCATGGGAATGATCATGGGAGCCGATGACGTCCATATGCATGGCCGGTGATCCCATGTACACAACGAGCAGGGTAAAGGCAAGAGCAAAGACTCGCTGGTTTCGACTGATCACGGAAGCGTAGTCCTTAAAATATCTACTCGCAGCCTACGTAGGTTGGGTGCATCACGGTGTTGAAGGCAGTATATCAATCGATCCGCCACCGTGTCAAGCCAACGTGTTGACCCAAGAATAGCCAGAGGCCGTTGCCATAACAAGCGAAGCAAGCTCGCATTGTTATGCTGAGAGTGCTACGCATTTCAGTACTGACTGAGCAGATGCCTGCGCAGTGACCTCTTGGAGGTTGTTGAGCCCACGGAAGAGACGTGAGAGGTGAAGGGCTCTGGAATCGTTATGGAGAGAGATCGGCTCCTCGATCGGACCAAGGCTGAGCAGTATGGCAACCGAACTTCCCCTTCGGATCAGGGCGCCGGCCTCCGGATCCTGGGCGATCACCTCCCCGGTTGGGCGCTCAGGCGAGTGGACCTGCACCACCCGGCCAAGGGTAAAACCGGATCGCTGGAGGAGCTGCTGGACCTCCAGTAGGGGCAGACCGGTGAGATCCGGGAGCGTCATCACGTCGCTACCCTGGCTGATTACCAGGCGAATTTCGCTCTCTTTTTGTACCCATGAGCCGCTGGCCGGTCGTTGGAACAGGACCGCATCCTTTGGGACTGCTTCGTTGTACTCCCGGCCACTGACCTTCGGCTGAAGGCCATGCTTGCGTAACAGCTCGAGAGCTGCCGCAGAGTCCATCCCGATGACTCGCGGAAGTCGCACCTTGTCCTTTTCTGCTGCGAGCCACATCGTAATGGTCCCGCTGACGACAGCCACAGCGATAAGGATCACGACTGCCGTCAGTCGGTTGACCGGAGGGCGGAGGAGTCTCATCGATCCCGCCTACTGAGCCGGATGGCATAGAAGCCGTCGATTCCGTGCCGGTGCGGCCAGGAGCGAAGAGTCCCACTGGCATCGACTAGTTCTGTCACCGTCGCCGAAAGACCAGCAGGGGTATCGGCAACGGTAAATTCCGGGAAGTCACGCAGAAACGTCTCAATGACGGCGTCGGTCTCCTCCGGTTCCAGCGAACAGGTGCTGTAGACCAGGACTCCTCCAGGTTTGAGCAGTGGTGCGACGCCATGAAGCAACTCGAGTTGCAGGCGCGCCAAGACTGCCAAGCCCGCCTCTTGCTGCTGCCACTTGCGTTCCGGATGGTGTCTAAGGGTACCGAGGCCGCTGCATGGCGCATCCACCAGGATCCTGTCGACCGGGCGCGTGAAGAGCTGCGCGGCCTGCCTGGCATCCGCCTGGACCGGGCTGACCCCATCAAGACTCAGACGTGTCCTGGCCTCTCGGAGGCGACGATGCGCGCGGGCGCTGGGGTCGAGCGCGATTACGCGGCCTTTACCGGTGAGCTGTCCCAGGATCAGGGCCGTCTTTCCCCCGCCGCCGGCGCAGGCATCCAATACGACGTCGCCGGGCTGGGGATCCAGCAAAAGGACCGGCAGGGCGGCCGCCTCGTCCATCGGGAAGTACCGGCCATCCATAAAGGCTGAATCCCGCAGCGCCTCGGCGCCATCTTTGAGATGAAATACATCCGGGACGAAGCGGCCCGGCGTCACAGATCCCGTAATGCGGGCGAGATGCTCCTGAACCTCCTCAGGCCGACCCTTCAGCCGATTCACCACTACGGACAGCGTTGGGGTGTCATTGTTCGCTTGCAGAAGGGCTTCGGTCTCTGCGACACCCAGGCGTGTGAGCCAGCGAGCGACCAGCCAGGTCGGGTGTGACCAGCGCGCCGCGAGGGTGCCGACCGGATCGCTGGACGGATCAGGAAAGCGGATCGTTGCATGCCGCTCAAGCAATCGGCGTAAGATCGCATTGACGAACGCCTTGGCGACGGACTTGAGCTGGCTGCGCATGACGTCTTGGGTCAGGGCGACGGTCTCGTTCACGGCGGCATAGGCTGGGATCCGCGTGAGAAAGAGGATCTGATAGGCGCCAAGACGCAGCAGACGGCGCAGTGCCGGGTCGACCCGCTCCCATGGGCGATCGGTGACGGCGGCCAGCAGATAGTCAAGACGACCCTGCCAGCGCAGGACGCCGTACGTCAGCTCCGTAGCCAGCGCACGATCCTGTGGTGAGAGGTGCGAACGCTTTAACTTGGCGTCCAGGAGGAGGCTTGCGTAGGCCTGTTGCTCCTCTACCTGGGTCAATATCTCGAACGCGAGCCGCCGTGCGTGCATCGGCATGCCGCTCAGCGTGTCCCCGAGAGTACGGGGAGTGAGCCGAATGCGTCGCCGAGTCGGACACGGTACCCACTGGCAAACTCTGTCGCGGTCATGATGCGGCGATTCTCAGGCTGCACCTGGGATAGCCACAGACCTCCCTGCCCGGTGGCAACCAACACCCCCTTTGCGCGATCGATTGCGCACACGGTGCCTGCAGGAGAGCTGGCGGCAGCCTCTACCTCGGCTTGCACTACCTTCACACGGCGTCCCCCGAAGCTGGTCACGGCACCGGGTGCCGGATACAGGCCACGAATTAAACAGTCGAGGGTTTGCGCGTTGCGGGTCCAGTCAAGATGGGTATCGCCGATGGTCAGCTTTGGTGCATAGGTTGCGATCTGTTCGTCCTGCGGGATCGGCTTGGCGGCTCTGTGTACCACCTGATCGAGGGCCTGGCACAATAGTTCCGCCCCCAGGATGGCCAAGCGCTCGCCGAGAGTTCCGGTGGTATCCAGAGGTCCGATCGGATCGGGCCGCTGCATGAGGATGGGACCGGCATCCATCCGCGCCTCAATCTGCATAATGGTCACCCCCGTGGCAGTTTCTCCTTGAATAATGGCCCATGAGATCGGCGCCGCGCCGCGGTACTTCGGCAGGAGCGACGCATGGAGGTTCAGGCAGCCATACGGCGGCAGAGCGAGAATCGACCTTGGAAGAAGCTGGCCATAGGCGACAACGATGATGGCATCCGGCTGGGTCGCTTGCAGCGCCGATACGACCGCAGACTCGCCGACCTTCTCCGGCTGCAGGATCGGCAATCCGAGCTCCTGAGCGGCGAGTTTTACCGGCGGCGGGGTCTGTACGCGGCCGCGCCCGGCCGGCCGGTCCGGCTGGGTCACAACCATGCAGATGTTGTGGCCCACAGCCATGAGTGCGGTGAGCGACGGCAGGGCGAACGCGGGTGTACCCATAAAGCCTAGGCGCATCGGCCGTTCTCCATCTTCAGGACAGCCACCCGATCGAGCATCTCCAGCATCCGCGCATAATGCGTTCCCTCCCAGTAGAGCCGAAGACAACCATGGCAGCGGGTGAACCGCTCATGCGTATGCCAGACAAATGCTGGGATCTCGCCCTGTAGCCCCGCCTTGTCGACCGGTTCGAGGGAGAGGTTGCATCGCAGGCACAGGCGGCCGATTTGCGACGGCACCCCAAAACGGGCCACCACCTGACCAAGCTGCTCATCGTAGTGATCGCTGTCAATAAAGAGGGTCAGATGGGGCGGTAGCCTTGGTGCAATACGAGTGTCGCGTGTCAGCACCACCCGGTTCTCCGCCAAGGCCAGGCGCACCAGTCTGGCATCGTCGCCTCGCCAATACAGTGTGTCGTATCCCAACAGGCGAAGCCACTTGGCCAACCGACCCAGCATCGCATCGGCCACGAACCGCATCGTTGTTCCATCCATCCCTACTTCCCTGTGTCCTTGACGTACACCTGCCTGTATGTATTCGCACACAGACAAGATGCACCGCGTACCTGCGACTATAGCATACCAACAGGGCAAACCTTGACAAGTCCTCGAAATGGCAGGAGAATCAGCGCGACATGAGCCATCCAATCTATCGGGTCATTGAGTTTGAAATCGTTGGTCCATACACGCTGCGGGTTGCGTTCGACGATAAGACAGAACAGGTTATCGACTTTCGACCTATGTTGGAGGGTGCTTTGTATGCGCCTTTACATGACGAGCGCGTGTTCAATCAAGTTGAGATAGACCCGGAAGTACACACGTTGGTCTGGCCCAATGGAGCAGACTTTGATCCGGAAACATTGCATGACTGGCAGAAGTAAGGAAACCTGAGATGTCCTATTGGAATTAAAGGGTAATCAGGAAGCATGATTCTGACTCGGATACGATGTCGTATCAGGTCCATGAGGTGTACTACGCTGACGACGGGAGCATCGAACAGTGGACGGAGGACCCTGTTCAGCCGTATGGAGAAACGGCTGAGGAGCTAAGGGAAGAGATCAAATTCTTTCTTCAGGCATTCCGATGCCCAATTCTTGAGTGTAAGGAAGTAGACGGTGAGCCGGCGTTGACACCGGATGAGGATACCTCTCCGATCAACGATGGCCATTACTTCGAGTTTATGGACCGTGCTTCTGTGGCTGTGGATTACGTCTACCAATTTTTGGGAAGCCATCCTCTGTTAAAACAGCAGCCCCGCTTACGGGAAGTATATGAGCGGGCCGAGGAAGCCTTGGCTGAGCTTTATCAAGAGGCAGGGCGGTTGGAATGTGAGCGAAAAGGCACCTAATGCTACCACTCCACACGGACGCGATCACAACCCCTCGCCCATGAGCTTGGCCCGTTCGGCGGCAGGATGTCTCATCGTGCATGAACATCATTGTAGGAGGATGTCAGATGAACCCACCCAGTATCTCAATCTTCGATCTGAGTCCATCGGAAAAGCTCCAGTTGGTGGAAGACTTGTGGGATGACCTTGCGGCCACTCCCGAAGCGGTACCAGTTCATAATTGGCAAAAAGAAGAGCTGGCCCGCAGAAAGGCCAATCTGATGAAAAACCCGGTCTCCGGACTCACGTGGGAAGAAGTCAAGCAAAGGGTCCGAGGTCGGCATGGCCGCTGAGTTGATTATTGCGCCGGAGGCTGAGCAAGACCTCGCAGAGACTTACGCCTGGTACGAGGATCGGCGGACCGGCTTGGGCGAAGAGTTGTTGAGCTGCGTGGATGCGTGCATTGAAGCAATTCGCCGCATGCCAGAGATGCATACTGTTGTCCACGAGAACTATTGCCGGGGGTTAGTGCGCCGCTTTCCGTATGCGGTCTTCTACGAGCATGCAGAAGGCACGGTGACCGTCTACGGCGTATTTCACACCTCTCGAGATCCAGACAAATGGCGTCAGCGTTTTCCTTGAGCAGGTGTGGTTGGCGCCGCCTAACCAGCCAGTCGAACAGACGTGCTCAACGCGCACCGCTCACTAGCGTCGACGTTGCGGCTTGCCATCCGTTTTCTATCCGGCGCTTCGCGCTAGCCATCAAGTGAATACAGCGGCCAGTCGTCCACGCGAGCACGCTCGCGCGTCCGCCCGACGCTGATCCGCAACGCCGTTAGCCTGGAGGGGGCGATGGATACCTTCGGTCAGTTCCGTGCAGTGCACACCTCCGGTTTGGTTATAACCAGACAGGCGGAGGTAGCGGCTCTCGCACTCCTATTCGATAAGACGTACCTGCCGCGGAATCTGGAACTCGTTGTCGAGTTCTCAAAGGCCTTCCGCTTTAAGGAATTTCCGGACCTGCGTGAGGGCGGCATCCGACTACAACTTGAGTCAGTCGGCGCAGTGGATGCTAGCCTCTGCCAGATCAGCTTTGACGAAGGTCCCGATCCGCTTAGGGATCTATCGCCGGACGAACGCAGGACGGCTGAGTACTACCTGCTGGCTAGTATGGACTTCTGCTATCGGAATAAGTGCCTAATCGGTGAAGTATTCGAAACCAATGCTTTCCGCGGAGGCAACCCATTGAAAGTTGAGCTTCTTGAACAGGGATCGCCATCTGGTAAGAACAGGTACCGCGTAACAATTGAACCTCTCGAGATGACCGAAGAGGACCTAGACGACATCCCGAGGCGTCTCGACCTCGGGTATGTGCCAGTGACGACGACATCACCCTGCGCGAGCATTCCTGTGACCCAGGCAACGCAACTGGCTGCTCTTCTTGGTATGCAGGCGGTCGAGATCGTTCTACCACCCACCAAGGCAGCCCACCCAGAAGTCATTCTTGAAGCGCGTTACAGATTGAAAGACCACCTGCCCCCATTCTGGTCTTCGATGCTCAAGCTAAGTGTTGACCTTCGAACTGTGACCAAGGAAGGTGGGTCGACTCGGAGATTCTCTGATGAGGCGAGATTTCTTGTCGACACAGTTGTTCGTCCTGCGCTCATCGACTTGAGAGCTAAACTCGAGAAGGAACGTAAGGATTGGTTCTTCAAGATACTGTCCCCCATCCAAAAGGGCGTACGCTTGCTCGTCGGAACCCCTCCTTTGACGCAGCAGCAACTCATCACGAACGCCTTGGTCCTCGCCTCGGATGTCGCGATGAGCGCCGCCGAGAATATGCGAATAATTGATGCACTCAAGCGAGAGGCTGGTCTCACATTTCTGCTGGAACTATCGACAATCATAGATGGGCAAACTGCAGCAGGCTAACCAAATAAGGATTGAAACGACCGGCACGGGCGTTTCAATCCCGCATTCAAGAAGCCCGCTGATGGTTCGCCCTCTACCAACAAAGAACAAGAGCATAGCTTCCGACATGACCCAACGCGCTCTCGCCGACGCACAATATCGCTGACAAGGACCAGACCATGATTACCGGTGACATCAAGAGCCAGGTCGATCGCATCTGGGACTCGTTCTGGTCAGGCGGCATCTCCAATCCGTTGGAGGTGATCGAGCAGATCACCTACCTGCTATTCATCCGCAGGCTCGACGACCTGCACACGCTGGAGGAGAACAAGTCTGCTCGGCTCAAGCAGCCGATGGAGCGGCGAGTGTTCCCGGAAGGTAACGACCCAAGAGGCCGCGCCTACGAGGACTTTCGCTGGTCCCGCTTCAAGAATGTCACTCCGGCCGAGATGTACACCGTGGTTGGTGAACATGTGTTCCCCTGGCTCCGCACCCTCGGCGGCAACGGCTCCACGTATTCCCACCATATGAAGGACGCGCGTTTTACCATCCCCACGCCCGCGCTCCTGGACAGGGTGGTAGGTATGCTCGACCACGTCCCGATGGAGGAGCGCGACACCAAGGGCGACGTCTACGAGTACATGCTTGGCAAGATTGCCATCGCCGGGCAAAACGGCCAGTTCCGCACGCCGCGTCACATCATCCGGCTGATGGTCGAACTGACGGCGCCACAGCCCACCGACGTCATGTGCGACCCGGCCTGCGGAACGGCGGGCTTCCTCGTCGCGGCAGGCGAGTATCTGCGCGAGCGCCATCCGAACCTTCTGCACGACGCGACGCTCAGGGAGCACTTCCACCACCGTATGTTCCACGGCTTCGACTTCGATAACACGATGCTGCGCATCGGCAGCATGAACATGCTGCTGCACGGCGTGGAGAACCCGGACATCCGCTACCGTGACTCGCTGGCGCAGGACCACGCGGGCGAGGAGGAGAAGTACACGCTGGTTCTGGCCAATCCGCCCTTCGCCGGCAGCCTCGACTACGAGAACACCGCCAAGGACCTGCTGCAGATCGTCAAGACCAAGAAGACGGAGCTGCTCTTCGTCGCGCTGTTCCTGCGGCTCTTGAAGCCGGGCGGCCGCGCCGCGGTGATCGTGCCTGACGGCGTGCTGTTCGGCTCCAGCAAGGCGCACAAGGAGCTGCGCCGCATCCTGGTGGAGGAGCAGAAGCTCGATGCCGTGGTGTCGCTACCTGGCGGTGTGTTCAAGCCGTACGCGGGCGTCTCGACCGCGATCCTTAGCTTCACCAAGACCAACTCCGGCGGTACCGACTACGTCTGGTTCTACGACGTCGAGGCCGACGGCTGGAGCCTCGACGACAAACGCACGCCGCTCCTGCCTGAAGATCTGCTTGGCCCGGTCCCCAGCCGTCATTCCCGCGAAAGCCGGAATCCAGTGTCTTTGAGTCCAGAGGACCACCCCAAGAATAACCTACCCGATATACTGGCGCGCTGGCGTACTCTACATCCCCTCGCCCCCACTACTGGGGGAGAGGGTCAGGGTGAGGGGGAAAAACAGCGCCCGCGCACCGCGCAGAGCTTCTGCGTGCCCAAGGCCGACATCGTTGCGTACGGCTACGACCTTTCGCTGAACCGCTACAAAGAAATAGTCCACGAGGAGATCGAGCATCGTGCGCCAAAGGAGATCCTTGCCGACCTCGCGAAGCTGGAGGAGAAGATTCAGCGGGGGATGAAGGAGTTGGAGGGGATGCTGAAGTGATTTCACGCGGCTCGATCAGCGGCGCTTACCCTACCAAACGACTCGGGGACGTCGTTGAGTTTCTCGATAGTATGCGTCGGCCGGTCACCGAATCAGACCGCCGCGCTGGTCCGTATCCATACTACGGGGCAAATGGCCAGCAAGGTACCATCGATGATTTCATCTTCGACGAGCCGCTCGTACTGCTTGCCGAAGATGGTGGTCATTTTGGAACGCCCAACAGAGGAATTGCCTATCGAATCTCAGGCAAGACCTGGGTAAACAACCACGCTCATGTGTTGCGACCGAAAGCAAACATGGATCTGGCGTTTCTGTGCCGCCTCCTTGAGAACTACGATGTAACACCATTTGTGACCGGCACTACACGCGGGAAGCTCACGCAGGCTGGAGCGTCTGAGATTCTCGTTCCGGTCCCACCCCTCGCCGAGCAGCGGCGGATTGCGGAGCTCCTGGACAAGGCGGACGCGCTGCGGGCTAAGCGCCGCGCCGCCGTCGCCCAACTCCACACTCTCACCCAATCCATCTTCCTCGACATGTTCGGCGACCCGATTCTGAACATGCGGGGCTGGCCGAAGAAGAAGCTATCCACACTCGGTACGGTTGACCGCGGTGTGTCGAAGCACCGACCACGAAATGCCCCCGAACTGCTGGGCGGGCCTTACCCGTTCGTTCAAACCGGTGACGTCGCGAACTGTGATGGATCCATACGGGAGTTCACCAGCACATACTCTGAAGCTGGGCTTCGTCAGAGTAGGATATGGCCAGCGGGGACACTGTGCATCACAATTGCGGCAAATATTGCGAAGACCGGCATTTTGATGTTCGATGCCTGCTTCCCTGATAGCGTTGTTGGGTTCCGCTCTGACGATCCTGCCACCATTGAGTTCGTCCGAACCTGGCTATCGTTTCTTCAGGCTTCACTCGAAAATAGGGCGCCCGAGTCTGCGCAGAAGAATATCAATCTTGAGATTCTGCGAGGTCTCTCCGTGCCTACCCCAGACGTGGAACTGCGGCGGCATTTCGCCCGGCGAGTTGCTGTCGTCGAAAGACTGAAGGCCCCACATCGAGCTTCGCTAATTGAACTTAACTCCCTCTTCGCCTCCCTCCAACACCGCGCCTTCCGGGGGGAGCTGTAGGCATGAGCCAATTCGCCTTCCTTGAGCGTGAATGGTCGGCGGTATTCGACGCGGCGGCGAGGGCCGAGGCCGCCGTCGATGCCGACCCGCGCACGGCGTGCTTCTATGCCCGTCGCGCGCTTGAGCTAGCCGTAAGCTGGGCTTACAAGCACGATGCGGCACTCAAGCTGCCGTACCAGGACAACCTGTCGGCGCTGATCCACGAGCCGAGCTTCAAGCAGACTGCGGGCGAGGCGGTGTTCAGCAAGGCGCGAGTCATCAATACACTCGGCAACCGCGCCGTGCACAGCCATCGCGCTATCCCAACGGAGGACGCGCTGGCGGCGGTGCGCGAGCTGTTCCATGTCGCCTATTGGTTCGCCCGCACCTACGGACGGGTGGGACGCCCCGCGCCGGGGCTCGCCTTCGATGCGGCAGCACTGCCCAAGGCCCCGCCCTCTCCGCAGCAGACCGCCGAGCAGTTGCGGGCGCTGGGGGCGAGCCTGCGCGAGCGAGATGAGAAGCTTGCGGCGGTGCTCGCGGACAGGGACGCCCTCGACGAAGAACTCCAGCGCCTCCGCACCGAGGTGGCCAAGGTCAAGCTGACTGCCACTGCCCAGCCGGATACACACGACTACTCCGAGGCCGAGACCCGCGATTACTTCATTGATCTGCTACTCAAGGAGGCGGGCTGGCCACTCGGTCAGCCGCGCGACCGCGAGTTCGAAGTCAGTGGCATGCCCAACAAAGAGAGCAAGGGTTTCGTGGACTACGTGCTGTGGGGTGACGACGGCAAGCCGCTGGGCCTCGTCGAAGCCAAGCGGACGCGACGCGACGCGCGCGTCGGCCAGCAGCAGGCCAAGCTCTACGCGGACTGTCTGGAGCGCCAGTTCGGCCAGCGGCCGCTTATCTTTTACTCGAACGGCTACGAGCACTGGCTCTGGGACGACACCCGATACCCGCCGCGCCAGGTGCAGGGCTTCTACAAGAAGGCAGAACTGGAGCTTCTGGTTCAGCGTCGCGGGACGCGCCGGCCGCTGGCAGAGGCCGCCATCGACTCGACCATCGTCGAGCGCCACTACCAGACCCGCGGCGTTCGCCGCATCGCGGAAAGCTTCGAGCGCGACCATGACCGCAAGGCGCTGCTCGTGATGGCCACCGGCGCGGGCAAGACGCGTACGGTGATTGCCCTATGCGACCTCTTAATGCGCTGCAACTGGGTCAAGCGCGTGCTGTTCCTCGTTGACCGCGTCGCGCTTGTCAGGCAGGCGGTGAACGCCTTCAAACGGCACCTGCCCGATGCCTCGCCGGTGAACCTCGTTACCGAGAAGGACGGCGAGGGCCGAGTGTTCGTCTCCACCTACCCGACGATGATGGGGCTCATCGACGAGACCAGTGACGGTCATCGGCTCTTCGGCGCCGGTCACTTCGATCTCGTCATCATCGACGAGGCGCATCGCTCAGTGTTTCAGAAGTACCGCGCCATCTTCGACTACTTCGACTCATTGCTGGTGGGTCTGACGGCCACGCCCAAGGACGAAGTGGATCGCAACACGTATAGGCTATTCGACCTTGAGGACGGGGTGCCGACTGACGCCTACTCGCTGGAGGAGGCGGTGCGCGACGAGTTTCTGGTTCCGCCAAAGGCCGTGTCGGTACCGCTCAAGTTCCAGCGCGAAGGGATCACGTACGATGAGTTGTCGGAGGAGGATAAGGATCAGTGGGATGCGCTGGAGTGGGATGAAGAGGGCGGGGTACCCGACCGTGTCGAGGCCGAGGCGGTCAACAGGTGGCTGTTCAACGAGGACACTGTGGACAAGGTGCTGGAGCACCTGATGACGCGCGGCGTGACGGTCGCGGGCGGCGACCGCCTGGGGAAGACGATTCTGTTCGCCAAGAACCAGGCCCACGCCGATTTCATCGCCGAGCGGTTCAACGCCAACTATCCGCATTACAAAGGTGAGTTCGCGCGCGTCATCACGTTCAAGACCGAGTACGCGCAGAGCCTGATAGACAACTTCTCAGTCAAGGACAAGGCGCCGCACCTCGCGCTTTCGGTGGACATGCTCGACACCGGCATCGACATCCCCGAGGTCGTGAACCTCGTCTTCTTCAAGCTGGTGCGCTCAAAGACCAAGTTCTGGCAGATGGTAGGCCGGGGAACCCGCCTATGCCCGGATCTGTTCGGTCCAGGGCGGGACAAACAGTGCTTCTACCTTTTCGACTACTGCCAGAACCTCGAGTACTTCAGCCAGAACCCGGAGACCACGGATGGGGCGCTGGGCGCGTCGCTTGGCAAGCGGCTGTTCAATGCGCGGCTGGAGTTGATCGCGGAACTTGACAAGCGCCCTGACGACGTCGAAGGGGGTGGCGTCAAGCAGTTCTTGGTCTTGTACCGCGACCTCGCGACCGCCGTCGCGGTACGCCGGGCGACTGCCAACCTGCTCCACGTGGAGGTTGCGGCGATGAACCTCGACAACTTCGTGGTCCGCCCGCGGCGGCGCCTGGTCGAGAAGTACGCCAAGCCGGAAGCCTGGACATCGCTGCCGCCGGAGGCGGTGGCCGAGCTGTCGCACGAGGTCGCTGGGCTTCCCTCGGAGCTCGACCCGGAGAACGAAGAAGCGAAGCGCTTCGACCTGTTGCTCTTGAGCCTCCAGCTCGCGCTGCTGCGCTCCGAACCCGGCTTTCAACGGCTGCGTGACCGGGTCAAAGAAATCGCTGGGCTGCTGGAGGAGAAATCGGCCATCCCGATGGTCCGGGAGTACATGGCATTCATCCAGGAGGTGCAAAGCGACGAGTGGTGGAGGGACGTCACCGTCGCAATGCTCGAAGTCTTGCGCCGCCGGCTACGGAATCTGGTGCAACTGATCGAGAAGCAACACCGTAAGCTTCTCTATACGGACTTCGAGGACCTTATGGGCAGCGAGATCGACGTCGAGCTGCCCGGTTTCGCAGTAGGTACGGACTACGCCAGGTTCCTCGCCAAGACGCGGGCTTTCCTGCGGGAGCACCTCGACCACGTCGCCATCTACAAGCTGCGCATGAACAAGCCGCTCACAGCGACCGATCTCGGTGAGCTCGAACGAATGCTCGCTGAGAGCGGGCTGGGCGAAGCCGAGGATATTCGCCGCGCGGCGGTAGAGTCGCAGGGACTCGGCCTGTTCGTGCGCTCCCTCGTCGGGTTGGATCGCGGCGCAGCCAAAGACGCCATGGCGAGCTTTATCGCCGGCAAGGCGCTCTCGGCGAACCAGATCGAGTTTATCAACCTGGTCGTGGATCACTTGACGGAGCATGGTATCGTCGAACCCGGCGCGCTATACGAGTCGCCGTTCACCGATCTGACGCCGCGAGGTCCGGATGGACTGTTCAGCCCGGTTCAGCTCGACGAACTGATACGTACACTGGAGGCCGTTCAAGCAACGGCGAAGGCGGCATAATGCGGGGAGGAGAGGCGCCTAATAAGTGGCGGCAGCGAACGGTCGTCCACGCGAGCACGCTCGCGCATCCGCCTGCCGCTGATCCGCAACCCTATTAGCACCCGTCAATTTGGTATCGGTACGGCATTGACGTATTCCCTCTTTGCCGTATAATTATCCAATGTATAGCTTCATCGAAACGAAGCTCTTTTCGCGGCTGGTGGTGGAGTGTCTGACAGACGAGGAATACGCGAAGCTTCAGCGCGCGCTGATTGAAGACCCCGAGGCGGGCGATCTCATTCCCGGTTCAGGCGGGGTGCGAAAACTACGCTGGGGTGTAGCCGGACGAGGTAAGCGTGGTGGCATTCGAGTGATCTATTACGCCCGCACACGGCAAGGTCAAATCTGGACGCTCACGCTTTATGCGAAGAACGTGATGGAGAACATCTCCGCCAAGGTACTTCGCCAGATCAAGGAAGAGATTAATGGCTAGAGCAACACGCGATATTGGATTGGAAATTCTCGAAGGCATCCGCGAAATCAAGCGCGGGGAACACGGTCGCGTGATTACTGTGCCACCCGTGGCCGCGGTGCGCGACAGCACGGGGCTCTCTCAATCCCAGTTTGCACAACTGCTTGGGGTGTCGGTACGCACGCTTCAAGAGTGGGAACAAGGGCGTCGCGCCCCATCCGGGGCAGCGCGCACGCTGCTGCGCATTGCCGCAAAGAATCCTCGCGCTCTGCGCGATGTGGCATGAAGCATAGCGCTTGGTGCAAGCCGAGTGTTAACACGGTCAATCGAGTGGACTCTTTACCGGCGGGCTTCTCTCTCCGGCTAGGGCCGCTCATCTCTAGCGTTATGCGCACTTGGTGCTGAAGTGACTGAGAAGAAGCGCAGTCGTTCGGTCGTGGTCTTGCTTCACGACGTAGTCGAGGAGATGGACCTTCCAAACGACGCCTGGACCGCCTACCTGAACCGGCGTACCGGAGAGCTCGTCACCGTTACGGACGAGGATCGGCGGCTGGTCGAGGCCGGGGAAGATCCGGACAACCTACCCGAGTGGCAACGAGAGACCTCGCTGAAGGTGCGTGAGGCTTTGGAGTCGGACGACTTTCTGGCGCTGCCGGGCAAGTTCGAGATTCACAAGTACCGCATCATGGAGCGCTTCAGTCTGGGGGTCGAGGACGTTGGGGTTCGTGAGGCGCTTCTTCAGGCCATTCGGGGGCGGGGCGCGTTCCGTCGGTTCAAGGAGGTCATTGACGAGCGGGGCGTTGCTGAGGCATGGTACGCGTACCGGCAGCAGGCTCTTGAAGACATCGCCGTTGACTGGCTCGAGGCCAACGGGGTTGCCTACAGTCGAGAGAGGCGACCTCCAAGTGACGACGGCGCATAACTACGCGTTGGGCAGACACAGCGCTACGCTTTGGCGTGTCGGCTCATTGGCGTTGCGGCTTGCCATTCGCTTTCTGTCCCGCGCATCGCGCCGGCCATCAAGCGGCCGCAGTGGGAAGTCGCCCATACGAGCAAGCTCACGCATCCGCCTGCCGCTGATCCGCAACGCCGGTAGAGGTTGCCAATCGCCACATTGTTAGCCATACATCTATATGGTTAAGATCGCCATCATGTGCTAAGCTATTTCGATGAAGAAGACACGGTTTGATTGGGACTCTGACAAGGATGCAGAGAACCAGAAAAAGCACGGAGTACCGTTTTCTCTGGCTCAATATGCCTTCGCGGATCCTCACCGTGTCATTGCCGAAGACCTCACCCACAGCAAAACTGAGAAACGCTACTTGTGTTTCGGCGAAGTTAACGGGGGTATTCTCACTGTCCGCTTTACCTGTCGCGGCGGTGTCATTCGAATCTTTGGTGCCGGCTACTGGCGGAAAGGAAAGGCAATGTATGAGCGCAAAAATTAAGTACACCAATGAGCCTATTGAGGCCAAGTTCATTCTGGATTTTCTCCCTCCACCAGAGGCACTTGCGTTTCGAGAAGAAGGGGTGAAGGTCACTATTGCTCTCAGTAAGAAGAGCGTCGAGTTCTTTAAGTCTGAAGCCTCAAAGCATCACACGCAGTATCAGCGCATGATTCGGAAGCTCATCGACTCTTACGTTGACTCTTATGCAGAACCTCGAACCCATCGTTCAATACGGACTGCCAGCAAGCGGGCGGCCGGTTAGCTCAACGGGTTAGGCGCACAAATTAAAGGAGCAAGAGACACATCATGCCAAAGGCCTATTGGGTCAGCGCATATCGCGCGGTAAAGGACCCTGACAAGCTCGCCGCATACGCGAAGCTTGCCGGTCCCGCAATCACTGCCGGCGGAGGACGCATTCTCGCGCGTGGCGAGCCGGCGAAGGTTTACGAATACGGCTTGAAGCAGCGCATCGTGCTGATCGAGTTCGAGAGTGTCGAACAGGCTGTTGCCACTCATGACAGTCTCGACTACCAGACCGCGCTGGCCGCTCTTGGCGACGGTGCCGAACGGGAAATTCGCATCGTCGTAGGCGTCTGAGTGCCGTCGGTCGCGATGCCTTATAAGGCCCTTACGCGATTGAGCCTCATCCTTCGCTCAACCTCGCTCCCTGCGGTCGCCGGGTAGAAATAGGGACAGCGACCATTTGTTTTAGATTTGCCTGCGTCGGCCGATAACCAGGACATCAACTCGGACACGGCTTCGCCGCGCCTGTTACGGCCTCTTTCTGCCATCTTGTGAATAATCTGATCAATCAGGTTTGCCGAGCGGCGTCCGTTGCCATGTCAGTACATTGGAGAAGGGCTGGGTGTAAGGACGTATTCTGACCGTCTTGTGAGATGCTCGTACTTTTGGCAAGGCTTATCGTTCCCTTCTAATCCTGTGGCAAAATTATGCTGCAGGTACCCGGTGAGCCATGCTAAAATTAAACCCCGAGTTAAAGCTCAAGCGACAGGGTTATGGTTCCATGGCGGCAAGATAATAGGTAAAGTGACAGCGTAACTACTCAAACAGATAGACTGTAGGCCGTTAGACTATAGGAACACACACGGATGAGCCAGGCGTTTGCCGAATGCGACGCGAACAATGATGGAGACCGAAAAGGTTCTGGGCGCCGTGATTCGGTCCATGCGTAACAACTAACAGCCTTCAGCCTACAGCCTAAACACCTTATAGTTACGTGACAGGTATATACTCTGTCAACGTGCCTGGGACCACGCCAGGCTTATGAACGTATGGCCGAACACGACAGCGGTAGATCTGTGATGACGCACTGCTAACTCAACAGGAGGAACCCCCATGGCTGTCACCGCGAAGATCGAAGGCAGAAAGCTCATTATCACGGCAGACCTTGAAACGCCCACCCCGAGCGCGAGCGGAAAGACTCTCGTCGTCGCCAGCACACGCGGGAACCTGAAGACGGACGTGCTCGTAGAGGGAAAGCCCCTCACCATCGGGCTGAATGCCTACATTGCGAAGTAACCGTAACTCGGACACGGCTTCGCCGCGCCTGTTCGCTCGCCATTAGCCGTCATGAACAATTCAGTGTCTTCCGCACAGATCCAGTATCCTTACGGCGGTTACCGCTAGTACTCCGTCGAGGCTCAAGCGTTTTGGCCCTCGCAAAGCCCGAACATCTGGCCAATAGAAGTGGGGATCTTAGGATGACGAATCCGCGAAAAGCTGCTCCAATCCCTCGTTCTGCCGACGTTGGTCCGCACGCGACTATGCCACGCCGTCCGAGTACACCTCCGCGAACTACCGTGGGAGGTCACGCACAAGCGCGCGGCCGAATCAGACCGTGAGGCACCGGTTCCACGGAGGAGAGGGGGGTATACCGGCAGCGTTGGTACAAAGGGATGGAGCGACCCACAAGGTAGAATAGCTGACCCACCCTGCTCATCTTGACAATTTGAGGATAGGAGCGTATGCCGCACACATTGGGCGCCACGAGAAGGTGTAGTACTGGGCCGCGTTTACTTTAAGGAGGAGCGAACCATAATGCGGAGTTACTTGACCACGGGTGCTGTCATCGGTGTTCTTCTGCTGGGCTCGCTTCAGGCAGCCCTCGCGACGGAAATCGTTGATTTGATGTTTGAAATCAGGACCAAGGATGGCGACAAAGCCAAAGGCGAACCGATTAATTTTCAAATCCTAAAAGACGACACCATCGTAGTCTACGATTCCAACTGGATCTTTCGCAACTGGCTCTTCACGGAGAACTCATATTACTATCGGAGGGCGCCTTGGGCCGGAGCCAAGATTCTTGTTCCCATTACAACCGACGACTGCCCCAAACTGAAATTGCGTGTCGAAAAAATGGGCGATAGCGGGTGGAAAACCACCTTTCAGGTCCTGGCTAATGAGAAAAAGTTCACACTGCTCACCGAGACGCCGACCGTTTTGTTTGGCAAGAGTCATCCGGTCCGCCCGGAAAAGCCGCTTGAGGGCCAGGCAGGCGCAAAGGTTACGCAGTGGAACGGCGGGAGCGTTCATATCTTCAAATTTGACTGCCCATCGCCGGAAAAAAAGTGACTCTGGGGTCTTCACCCTGCCAGCTTCGGATAGGCCATCTGGAGGGGCGCAGCGCCAGTTCATGCTTGTATCAGGAGACAGCGGGAGGCTGAACCGGCGGCTGTGCGCAGGCGCGCTACCGCATGCCGGTGAACGGTAATGCCAGACGACGAGGGTTCTGCCGATGGGTGAAGTAGTGGCGGTGTGCTGTAGTTCGACGCACTCGTTCGGCAAGCCGCCACTCGCTGCCATTCGTCTGCTCGCGGGCCTTGGCGTGGAAGGTGACGCCCACCTCGGGCGAACGGTTAAGCACCGCTCGCATGTGGCGGCCGACCCGACCCAGCCGAACCTGCGACAGGTTCACGTGATCCACACCGAACTGCACGACGAGCTGCGGGCCGCCGGGTTCGGCGTGTCCCCCGGTCAGATGGGTGAGAACATCACCACCAGAGGCGTCGACCTGCTGGCCCTGCCCATCGGCACCCTGCTTCGACTTGGTCCGGAGGCAATCGTCGAGGTGACCGGATTGCGCAACCCGTGCGCCCAGCTCGACGCCTTCCGGCCTGGGCTGATGGCGGCGGTGCTGGACCGGGACGAGTCCGGTCGGCTGATCCGCAAGGCGGGCATCATGGGGGTGGTGCGGGTGGGCGGGGTGGTACGGCCGGGAGACGTGGTGGATGTCGAGCTGCCTCCCCCGCCCCATCGTCCGTTGGACCGGGTGTAGCAGTCGCGCCGCACGACACGCTGGACCGAATCGCGGCGGGATTATTGAGGCCAGTTCAGGCGGTTTAGTACTCCATGTTCTACGCGAGTTACGCGTTGTTCTCCCATTTGCTCCGCTAGCGTGTCGCATACCACTGGACGAAGGACACTAGCCCGCATGTCGTTATTTGGAGGGGAGCTATATGAACAAGACGCACTTCTCTTGGGTTAAAACTATTGTGGTCACCTTGGCTCTTTCAGAAGCAGTTGTGATTTTCATTGGCCTTCAGTTCATCCCCTACGGCCGAGGGTACAATGATCCCCCGGTGAAAGCGGAGCCTGAATGGGACAGTCCTAAAACGAGAGAGTTGTTTTCCCGCGCCTGCGGTGATTGTCACAGCAACGAAACCGTCTGGCCATGGTACGGTTACATTGCACCCATCTCATGGCTCATCCAATATGATATTGACAGAAGTCGCAATTCTTTCAACGTGTCAGAATGGGGACGTAAAACGAGTAATAGTGACAATGCCGCAGAGGCTGTCCGAGGTGGCTCAATGCCGCCAACGCGCTATACGATCGTGCACCCGTTAGCAAGACTATCCGCTTCCGAGAAGCAGGCATTCATTCAAGGGCTGGTCGCCACCTTTGGCAGCAAGCATGAGAGCGAAGAAAAACCTGAACAGGATGACAAGTAAGTCAATACGGCCCGGCGGCAAAGGTTGTGAATGGTACATGGCAACAAGACGCAATCCGATGACAGCGGCGGTCAAATCTCAATGCCAGAGGGGCGAGGGATGGACTTCGAGCTGAGCGAGGAACAACAGGCGGTTCAGACGATGGTCAGGGAGTTTTCCGAGCGAGAGATCGCGCCGGTGGCGGCCCAGCTCGATGAGCAAGAGCAGTTCCCGGCCGAGATCATTCGGGAGCTGTCGGGGCTCGGGCTCATGGGGATCCTCTTTCCCAAGGCGTACGGTGGCGCGGCGATGGACTACATCACCTATGCCCTGATCCTGGAAGAACTCGGGCGGTACGATGCGTCGGTAGCTCTGACCGTGGAGTCGCACAACTCGCTCTGTAGCAATCATATCTACCTTTTCGGGAGTGAGGCTCAGAGAAGGCGGTATCTCCCCCGATTGACCGGAGGACAGGCCCTTGGCGCGTGGGCGATGACGGAGCCCTGGTCGGGGAGCGATGCGGCCGGGATGCAGGCCACTGCAACGCGTGAGGGGGATCAGTGGGTACTGAACGGGACAAAGAACTTTATCACGCAGGGAAGCGTGGCAGGTATCTACGTGATCATGGCGCTTACCGATCGGGCCGCGCGGGAGCGGGGGATCTCGGCCTTCATCGTGGAGCGGGAGACGCCTGGGTTGCGGGTCGGCCGGAAAGAGCACAAGATGGGATTCCGAGCCTCCGACACGGCCCAAATTATCCTGGAAGGCGCGCGCATCCCGGAGGCGAATCTGTTGGGCGAACTGAACCACAGCTTCATCGATGCGTTGACGATCCTGGATGCGGGGAGGATCGGGATGGCCGCCCTCAGCGTTGGTATCGCCCGCGGCTGTCTGGAGGAAGGGCTGAAGTACGCCAAAGGACGACAGGCATTCGGCCGACCGATCGCGGACTTCCAGGCGATCCAATGGAAGCTGGCCGACATGGCGACCGAGATCGATGCGGCCAGGCTCCTGGTTTTGCAGGCCGCCTACCTGAAAGATGCCGATCAGCCGTTCACGAAGGAGGCGTCGTACGCCAAGCTCTTCGCCGCGGAGGTGGCCATGAAGGCCGCTACGGAGGCGGTACAGATCCACGGCGGCTATGGCTACATCAAAGAGTTCCCGGTCGAGCGCTATTTCCGGGACGCCAAGTTTTGCGCCATCGGCGAAGGAACCTCGGAGATCCAGCGCCTGATCATCGCTCGCGAACTTCTGGGCCGAGCGTATGTGTAAAAGCGGTGCGAAGTGCGGGGCGAGGATTTGGTGTGGGATACGTAGGGGCGCTCCCTTGTGGGCGCCCTCCCGGGCGTGGTAACGCATGGAGCTGACGCAACGAATCCTGAACGGTGATGTCCGCGCGGCGGCCCGCCTGATGACCATGATCGAAAACGGCGATGCCGAGGCCAGGGCTGCGCTGAAGTCACTCTATGCCCACACCGGCTCGGCCCACATCATTGGGATCACCGGTCCGCCAGGCTCAGGGAAGAGCACGCTGGTAGACCGGCTCACCGAAGAGTTGCGAAAGCGCGACAAAACGGTGGGGATTGTTGCGGTGGATCCGACGAGTCCATTCACCGGAGGGGCGATTCTGGCAGACCGGATCCGGATGCAAAGTCACAGCCTTGACGCCGGCGTGTTTATCCGCAGCATGGCGACGCGAGGCCACCTGGGCGGCCTGGCCCGCGCCACTAATGAGATTGTGGACGTCATGGATGCGGCGGGGAAAGAGGTGATCCTGATTGAGACGGTGGGGGTTGGTCAGGATGAGGTGGAGGTCGTGGGAACGGCGCACACCTGTGTGGTGGTCTCGGTTCCTGGTCTTGGCGATGAAGTTCAGACGTTCAAGGCGGGCATCCTGGAGATCGGCGACCTGTTCGTGGTCAACAAGGCCGACCGGGAGGGCGCGAACAGGACGGCCACTGAGCTTGAGATGATGCTGCACATGGCGCCGAAGGCGGCTGGCTGGTCTCCAAAGGTTCTCAAGACGGTCGCCACGACGGGGGAGGGCGTCACAGCGCTGCTGGATGCGATCTGTGAGCACAAGGTGTTTATGGATAAAGGCGATCTGCGGAAGAAAAAGGGACAGGAGCGAAGTGAGCGCGCATTCCGGGCGCTGCTTCAGGAGAGACTCACGGCCAGGGCGCTGGAGCGGTTCGATCAGAACGGGGGGATGAAGGAGCTGATCGCCCGTGTCGCCGATCGCGCCCTCGATCCGTATACTGCCGTGGACGAGGTCCTCGCAAAGATCGGCCTGTAGGGGCAGTTCGAGCGCGTGCTATCTATCCTCCGCTGCCTGACGTTCCGAATGAGCCGCGCGGTCTTCGGATCTTGGAAGCCGATGAGGATCTACTTGTTGTAGGGTGGCGAGTCGCCAATCTTTGTGTCAAGCACGTAAACGGCGCGTCACGCTCCTTCTTATGGGTCAGCATGCGCGTAACTCCAGCGTAACCGGCTGCCGAAGGAGCGCAACGACTGAGGCGGTCCAAACTAAGCGCCTTGTTGGGCATGTTGAATATCCCAGATAACGGTATCCGCGCTGAAATCCTGTTCGTGCGGCCACGCAATTCCATGATGTGCGGGCCGAACCATACGAAAATATGACTCATTTAATAACTCTTTAAATGCGCTTCCGCCCAAGTACGGCTTGACATCAAAGATGCCTGACACACCACTGCTCGTATGAATCTCAATCCGATAGTCTTCCAGGGGAGTGGCTTTTATGATCTTGTCCATGATACGTCCTACCGCAATGGATCAATCTTGAAGACCGGCTCTCCTGCAACTGCCAATGTCCAATCTGCTATCAAGTCTTCCTTGTGAATTTCGATCCATGCCTGCACCAACTTCATTTTGGAGGGTGGAAGACTGCCGCCGAGAACTGAACCATCCTCAATCATGAATGTGCGGAGCGCCGTGATTCACCGTCAGAAAAATGAAAAACCTCGTTGGCCCCTGATATATCAGGGTATAGAATGCGTGGTGACGACACGAACATTCACCAACGAGG
>JGI1356J14229_10000215_pt1 | contig 62956 bp, 54 predicted proteins | sample Subgrocontami58m_FD_14229 | JGI IMG/M metagenome (IMG submission 14229) | reverse complement strand
CGTAAGCTGAACCGGCACCCCCGACCATGCGGGCGTACCTGCATAAACACCATTGGTATATGTCCCGTTCGGGTATATCCACTTTGAAAGACCCGCACCCGAAACCATATTAACCCGCCAATAGTAAGCTTGGCCGGCAATCGGAAAGCCATTATCTGATGCGGTCACCGTTTGTGGATTTGCGTCCACCGTAACACCGCCATTAACAGTCTGAAATCCGTTACTCGAACTCCAAACAACAGTTACCGGCCCGGCAGATGGATACGGGGCAGTTATCATTGCGTATGCCCCTCTGATATTAGAATTAGGCGGTAACGTAGTCGTAGTATAATCACCGGTAAACTGGGCTGTAGTTACCTCAAACATAAATATATTGCCCGGAGTTAAAGGCAACGCAGAAAATGTCACCTGAGGCGAACCATTGTTGCACGTTTGCACAGCGGATAAATTGTACGGGGCTGTTGCGGATCCCCCTCCGGCACCGCCGCAGAGCGTAGGTACCGTAAACGGAGTTGTTACCGAATAGTAAACAGCGCTATTGATCGTTGACGTTGCCACAACATGCGCAAAATAGCTGTGGTTGGAAGCGAGGCTTGTATTTGCCAAAGTTATTCCTGCCTCTTGATCCACACTAGTTACCCCACTAACACCTGCCCAACTTACAGGTCCTAAATCGGTGTTGCCGCTCTGGTCCAAAATCTCAACTTTATATGTATAAGTTCCAGGCGTTGCACCGTTCCAGCTTAATGCAACATTAGAATTTGTACTGGTACAGCTGGAATATACCGCTTGGGGCGGCGTCGGCGGTACAATTGCCGTTCCGCAAGCCAAATTGACATCAGACGCAGTCACATTTGCCTGGTCCGGAGAATTTGGGACAGCAAGTACCCTCACAACCCAAACACCGGTCGAAAGTCCGGTCAGCCCCACAGAATAAGGCGCGGTAAAAGTACTCTGGTCAGAGGTCCCAACAAACGGAACACTTTGGTAAGTGGTGCCAAAACTACTGCCCGACAAAGCTTTATAGACCTTAAACGAGCTTATATTTGGATATCCCCCATTATTATTCGATACGTTCCAACTAACGGTTCCGGTCGTTGTCGCACAGCTTAAAGCCGACATATTTACAATAGAATTGATATTGGTACAGCGCACGCTCTGTGTTATCTCATAAAAACCGCTTGCAGAATTAAAAATTGTTGTACCCGTACCACCCCCGCCGCAATAAGGGTTCGACCATCTGATCGTATAAGGGGTGTTGGTTCCGCTGTCGGTAGGATTCGTATACTGCACTACCGCCTGCCCCGTCCCGGGGGTTGTATAGCGCGAAACCGTAGAATACTGTGAAATCATCAAGGAAGGGCTTCCGCTCACCGTTTTGTAAATATCCACCACCGCGCTTGTATTTACTGCGCCGTCTCTGTTATCAAGGGTTACTTTGATAGTAACCGCCGCATATGCGTCGGCACTAACCACACTCTTTAGCAAAAAAGCTAATGCAAAAAACAGGGTTACTAAAATTAATCTTTTCATTCGACAATATTTTCCACTACTGGTATTTCGGCAAAATTCGCTTTCATAAACTCTTTTAGTTTAGCCTCATCGGCAAACAGTTGGGCATTCTGGGTACGGATTGCTTCGGAACTTATAAGCGTCAAAGCGGCGTTGTACATATTACCCGTAAAATCCTTATCGCTATTCAGAGCCGCCGCGTCAAAATCCCGGATAATTGCCTCCTGTGTCTGCTTATCTATGGCGGTATTCCTGGCAATACTCTTGCGGATCCCTAAAATTACATCCGGATCTTTTACTTGCCCGCATTCCTTGTCCAGGCACGGATAATTGTAGAGTGCGGAATTTTTAGCCAACTGATCCGGATAATTTGTTTGCATATACCCCCTGTAAGCGTCAAGCTGAACCCTATACGAAGGGTCCGAACTCAGCGTATAAAAACCCCTAAGCTGAGCAAAGGCGTTTTCCAAATACTCGTAGCGCTTGTCCTCATCCCTCTCACCGGCCGCAGATTGCAATCTTGCCAAAAATTCGCTCTTTGCCTCATCGCTTGGAAACTTAATATCGGCCGCATTCACCGGATGAGCAAACGGCTCAGCAAAAGTTGTGGGGTTCAGTTTGTTTTTTATAAAATTTGGATAAAAATAGGAAGTTCCAACATAAATAACAGCCAAAAAGACAACCAGGGCCGAGAGACCGACAAGCAGTTTTTTGGGTAATTTAAAAGGTTTTTTGGGCAGAAACGGCACTGACGGCGTTTTTGACAAAACACCGCGCTCCCACTGTGCTTTATCAACGGCTTCAAAGTCCCTATCTTCTTGGTATTCGGGCAGTTTAGGCATAACAGTTAAAATTCTAAATTCCAAACACTAAATCCTAAATAAAAACTATACTTAATGTAGTTCATTTTTGAATGTTAGGTAAAATCATTTTACTTTTCCTTGTTCCCCGTAGGGTTTAGTATTTATTATTTAGAATTTCCATGACACTTCGTGTCATGGGCTTACTTCCTTCCAACCCACGTCACCGGTAGCCAGTAAATCATTCAAAATAACTAAATATTTGGGTTCAAAATTAAAAATATCCGACGGGAACTCATTATTGCTGTCAACCGTATCAAAAGACCTCGCCAAATTAAAAGCCTTAGCCTTGTCAAAAGTACCATCCGCATAAACGGCCCCATTAACCGTCAAAGCATCACCAGCCGAGGTTACTACTGCACTGCTCCCATTCAAATTCGTATCATAAAAACCGTTGCCTGCTATATAGATCCCATCAATGCTATTAACTACTGGCGAAGAAGAACTAACGGCAATATCACCGCTTACCACAAAAACAACCCCGTTAGCAGCACCGGATGCCGTCACGTTGCCCTTTATTTCCAAATTACCGTCAATAAAAATAACTCCGGTCCCGGTAAAATTAATTGCCGATATTGTCCGGTTTCCACTGCCGCCGCAATAGTAATATGCCGGAGTCGCGGCAAAAGTATAATTCCCGGCGCCGCCCGCAACTCGCCCATTGCCATCGCAAATATCCACAGTCGCCTTATTTCCAAACTTGCTTTCTAAGTAACTGTAAACACCTCCCGAAGGCGTCGGCAGTTGTGAGCTATACCCATTCAGCCTCCACTGGGGGCTAGTCTTGCCATAAACAAGGTTATCTATATTTCTTCCGGCGACCAAATAATCCGACTGCCAGTAAGCTGTGCAAGCAAGAATACACCTGTTCGGGTTGGTCGAGTTTACACCAACAGAAAGTTGTTTAAAGGCACCCACATCGCCGCCGGTCGATGAAAAAAACGTATTAGCATCCACCGTATACGATTGGCCGTTTGGAGTTTTGTTGTTAGACCAATCGTATTCAACTTCGCCGCCGCCGCCAGCGGCACAATTTGGCACAATATAAGCCATCGCTATTGGTACACCTGGGATAGCGCCAACATTAAAATTAAACGTGATCGTCTGGCTGGAGCCGGGCGGCAACTCAATAACCATATGGTCTTGGCCTGCGCCGGAACCATCCTGCGGAACAGGATTGCTGACAAGTCCGGTAGTAGATGTACACTCCGGCATCGCCGGTGGGCCCGCCTCCCCATGCGGATAAAAATAAAACTCGGTTGCAGGGGAAGTAGCAATAGGTATTCCGCCGGTGTTGACGCTCACGTTTGCAACCTTCACCGTAACGGTGGCATCCGTACCGGAGACAAAATGCGTTGTCGGCATTCCGGAAGAGTCCTTAATCGAAACAAAACTTATGTCCAAGTTATACCTGGGCTTGCAGGGCGGCACAAAAAATATCGCACCGGCCGCTTGCGGCGTTCCCAACCCGCCATCAGGATATATATAAACACTGCCTCCATAAGCATCAACCGCCTTAACACGCCAGAAATAAACCGTCCCGTCCATCGGGATTTTGTCATACGTACTCCCCGGTTCTTGGGGGTTGGCATCAAGACTATCCAAAGCACCGGAAAGTGTAGTCACACTTTCATTCGTGGAAGGCCCAACGGTTGCCGCATCCTTCCAGGTAAAATTAATAGTCCTATTTGTCTGCTGCATCTCCGAATTTGGCGGAGCAGGAACCGACGGACTGCTGGCTATCGTTTTGCGTCCCCAAGAATTGTACGTACCAAGTGTGGAACTATCCGATTCAAACTGTTCCGTCGAAACCTCAAGCGAAAAAGAGGTTTCATTGCTGGACACGTCCTTAAATTGGAACAAAACGCTAGGATTAAGGCCGATACAGGAAGTTGAGACGATCTTTAAGTTGGCAGGTGCCCCAGGTACAATTGCACTCGAACAATCAAAATAGGTCACCGCTATAGTGTCAGAGTAATAATACTGCATTCCGCCCCCAGGATTAGCAAGATACCTTACCCGATAACTATTGGTTCCTGCGATATTATATACGTCTGCAGAAAGGCCATAAGACCCGCCTATATCTATCTCACTACCCACCTTTTGCACCGAATAATGTGCATAAAACAACGGCTGATAGTGATCAAAAGTTGTATCCATCCACGCAAAATGGATCATCGATTGTGTCCCGTTACAATAAGTAAAAGTACCTACCGGATCCAAACGAAAGCTAGATGCATTTGCACAATTCGTTGGAGCCACAAAACGTCTTGATTCCGAAAATATCCATTGCCCACTATTTATTTTGGTTTTTACGCGCCAGTAATAACTAGTGCCATCGGCAAAATTCAGGTCAGTTATGGTTTTGGCAGCATGACCGTCAGCAGGGGCAGGCGTCATATATGCGGGGACACTAGTAACACCGCTAGAAAAATCTGAATTCATCGAATATTCAATATATTCCTCGTTTACCCAAATCTGCGTGTCTGGATATGCCCGTATCCATTGGAAAGCTATGCTGTTTGCATTAACCCCTCCAGCCCAAGCATAAGTTTGCATATCCCAATTATTGGGTACGGAAGGAGGCGCACAAGTTATAGCTCTATTTATAACCGGCACTGAATAACTCGTAGCACACGACGCAGGGGTTATAAAACTCTTAGAGGAAGAATAATAATATGTAGCCGGAACCGTTTGCGGCGAAGGTGTTGCTTTTACCCGCCACCAGTATGTGCCCGATGCGGCCGTAAAAACATTAACCGTCGACACATATGTATTGGTTGGAGGATTAGGGGTAGCCGAATCCGCCCACGTGCCGCCGGGGCCCGGATCTGTAGTTTGGTTTGTCTGCACAACATAATCAAAATTCCCGGGCATTGCACCGCTCCAGCTAAAATCAATCCTGTTTTGCCCCCCGGAACACCCCACGCTCGTATTTAAATTGGCAGGGTTAGAAACTCCCGCACCGCACGTAAAAGTACCGTCAAAACTCGATACACCGTTATCCCCGTTTGGCGAATAATTTGGCGGATAAGCAATTACCTTTACATTCCAAGTGCCGTTTGCAAGCGAGCCAAAATCGGCACCATAAGGACTTTGTCCGGCTATAAAATCTAAAGAAAGAGGGTTGGTATCCGAATCGGCATTAGCAGGAGCCAAGGCCCTGTACACCTTAAAATTGGCAATATTAGCGTTTGGTGCATTGCTTACCGACCAATCCGCATGGCCTGTATTAACGCCCGCGTTTAAAGGACAAGAAGTAGCCGTTATTGTCACCGCACTATTTGTGCTCTTGCAATGCACATCCGGTGATGGGGAAAAAGTATAGTTGCCCGAAGTATCCGCAGTGCTGGTAGAAAGCGTTCCCGAATCTCCGCAAACATTAGTCCACACCAAATTGTAAGGCGCATGGGCTTGAGTTCCTATGTCCACCGTCGAAACTGTAGTAAAACCGGTGGTACCACCGGCCACATATTTATTTGCAGTTTGCGTTATTTGTGCAGGGCTGATATTACTACCTACCTGTCCGCTAAAGGTGAGCGTAACGTCAACATTGATCCCACCCGAACGGTTATCCAAAACAACCGAAATCGTCTGATCCGCAAAAGCCTGTTCTGCACTAACACTTTTTACAACAAACAGGCCAAAAACTATAAATGTTACCAGCAAAAATTTCTTCATTGTTTCACTAAAATTGAATCAGGTATTTTTATGTCCGGGTAAGTCTTTTGGATATATGCCAGAAGCTCTTCATAGGATACCTTCGTACTCTCATTTTTGGCGACTTCAAACTGGCTATAAATGGCAGACAGCGCATTGAGGTAATAAACACTCTGGACGCTTTTATCCGTCTGCAGGGCGGCATCCTTTAAAATATCCAAAATTTCCTGCTTTGCAGGTTCACCCAAAGAACCATTAGCATTTATTTCGTCTTTTATTTTGACAATCTCTGCAGGATAAGTCTCCTTGCCGCACAAAAGGTCAAGACAAATGATTTTATAAACCGAATCTCTCTCCCGTGACTCTTCTTGGTAATTTTGCGTCATATACACTTTGTATTGCTCCAAGATTATCCTTGTTTGCGAACTTTGGTCGGCAGAATACATGCCCGAAAGCATCACAAAACCGTCCTCCAAAATCTTGTAGCGTTTGTCCTTATCTTTTTCCTTGCTGGCCGCGGTCATTTTATCCATAAATTTTTTCTTGGAAATGTCGCTGGGGAATTTAAGGTCGCCGACATTAGGCGGATACCCAAACTCATCGGTTTTTGCCGCTTGCTGGGACGACGCCGGCCCGGCCACAGCAAATCTAACTTTTTCAAAAGCGAAAAAACCAAAAAGGGTTAGGGAAAAAGACGAAAAGAAAACAACAAATACCAAAATCCCCTGCAGGCTCCTCCAAAAATCCCTCCTGAGCTGTACTGGCTGGCTGAGGAACACACCCGGACTTGTTGCTGCTTTTTCCATCACTTCAGAATTGTTAGGGTTTGGTATCTGCGGCAAGCTCGGCATAGCATTTTACGGGGCAAGTTCCTGCCAGTTTATCGATTTAACACCAATTAGGTTTACAAGTCGGACCAAGTATTTGGGTTGAAAAACCAAAACGTCCGAAGCTTTTGTGCTATTTAAGCCGCCCGTTGTAAAGTAGCGCTTCAAATTCAGCGTACCGTCTACATAAAGCGCACCGGAAATAGTAAGCGGCGCAGCACCGGAAATTCCGCCGTCTTCGGTCTCATTTGCAACATCATAAAAATCACCCTTGGTAATAAATACTCCGCCCACCTCGACAACAGCCTTTTCCATGTATATATTGCCGTTCACAAGAAAAACCAAAGTACTGCTGGCGGGCACCGTAAAGTCATTTTCAACCCTCAAATTACCATTGACAAACATCACAGTATCACCGGCAGGGACCACAGTTGAGTCGTCAGTCGTCAAATCACCGTCGCAAAAATGTATACCAACTGTAAGCAGGCACGGCGCTTGGACAACATCGGCACTCGCCAAAAACCTTTGTTTAAAGTAATTGTAAACCCCGCCAGCAGGCACCAAATTGTTAGTTCCATAGTTTATGATTTCCCACGGCTTTGCCGAATGGACACTGTTTAAACTCGAACCAGCCGCCAAAATATACTCCGATTGATAAATACCAAGTGCACGAGAATCAGCACTGACACTAATGTCGCCCGGCGTACCAACGTCTCCCCCTCGTGTTTCAAAAAAACCGACAAGACTAATTATGTAAGCTTGTGAATCTACATTATTCCCCCAAGGTGAAGAGTCAAATTCACAATTTGGCACGGCATAGGCATAAGCGGTTGCACCAGTACCGCCAACCTCAAATTTCACAGGAATCCTAGCCGTATAGCTGTTTGAGCTATCAAGCTGAGGTATTGTGTATCCCCGCGGTGTTCCACCGGCATCAGACGGAACACCCGAAGCTAATCTTGGAATACTGCAATCAGGCATATTATTACCGTCATTCTTGTAATAAATATACAAATCTGTTTGCGGCGAAGTGTTACTGGAAAGGTTTGTAACAATAACGTCCACACTCACAATGTCATTCGGCTGGAAGTTAAAATTGGAAACCGGCAGGTTATTGCCATCTCTCCAAGTCGCACTATCAAACCTCACTTCCAAGTCGCTATGTGCACAGTTTGGGGTCATAAACGCCTCCGGCGAAGGCACCGCAAAACCGTTACTGCCGTTGGCATTAACTGCTCTTACCTTCGGATAATAAGTCGTGCTGTTTAGAGGCAAACTACCATCATCCAACGGACCATTGGCAGTTGCAGCCGAACCCCAAATAAACATAACCAAGCCGGTGCCGGAATGCGCAGCCAACGTTTTTACAGGAACCGGAGGAGTAAATCCAGCATTTCTGCTAACCTCAATTGTAAAACTGGTCTCATCAGTCGAATTATCGGTAAAACTAAACAATACCTCGGGATTACTGCCGTTACAGGACGGCGCGGCGCTAAAGTTAGAAGGCTTAACAGGCGGCGTCGGACAGGCAGCCACCGGACCGAATGTGCCGGCGGCAGTCGTAGTCACACCGCTTCCGGCATTTGAATTGTATGCAGTAACCCTCCAATAATAAGTTTTTGTCCTGTCAAACGGCGCATTTGTCGTAGTATAAGTTTTTGCACCGCTTCCACCCGCAATCGTTACTTTGCCAAAATCGTTGGTAAAACCAGGGTCTGTCGCCCAAGCAATATCATAATTTTCTGCCAGGGCCCTGCCGGCAAAATTAAAAGTCATATTGTAAGTAGAACCGGCACACACAGGCGCGGTTGTTCCAAGTGATGCCACATCAACAGCCTGAGGTCCCATTTTAATTACCATATCGTATGTTGTCGAAATAGACCCCCAGCTTCCAGTGTTAAAAACAGGCCCATCCCATGTAGCAACCGCACGGGTACTTTTATTCCCAATGTTATCAAGCGTTGCGGGTATTGTGTAGGTAACATCCCATGAACTCTCGGATACTGCCCCTAAATCTGTTGAACCAATACTAAGTGCGACAGAACCATTCCCGCGAAGACTGCAGCTATCTGTTGAGTGAACTCTTCCTTCAAACCTGATCGTATCACCCGGCCTAAAAAGTGTATCTTGACTAGCAGCAGTCAGCGAACCATTTTTATAAATGAAAAAATTCGTAATATAATAATAACCTCCGGGAGGCCCACAGCTTACTGAAGCGACGCTAGTCCAACGAGTATCTGACGATGTAGAGGCAAAGCTATCCTTATGCGCAAAGAAAATAAACGTAAACCCAAACAGCAAAACAACCGCAACTTTCATAGTATTTCTTTTGTTTTTAATAAAGAGAAATGCAAGAACTAATGCAACAACCGCAAAAACACCAAAACCAAAATACCAAATACCACTGCCGCCAACAACACCCGCAGTCTGGACCAAATTATTGCCCAATCCGCTTTTATTGCTTGTTTTATACTCCAAAATGGTCTTTCCATCTTTTTCCACTGCAACCCTAATAGTAGGCGTATTAACGTCCCCTTTTAAAGAAACCGGCACCAAAACCACGGCTCCCTGCGAAAAATCCAGCTTTTTTTCACCGACATTGTTGCCCACCCAAACTTTAACCATTACCTCACCTATGTTTTCCTTTGCAACCGACGGTATCAACGCAACTTCAACATCTACATTTTCCCCTTTTTTCGCACTCAATTTGTCAACAGAAATATAATTTAAACCAGGCAGTCCTCCCCAAACGCCCCAACCAAACCGGGCAATCGGCGAAACCTGCTGACCGCCTGCATCCACCAGCCAATATGCCATCGTAAAGTTGCCGCCCTTGTCTGGACTTTTTACGCTGAAATCGTATTTATTTGCCCCTACTTTAATTGCCACAGCGTCCCCTTCCCCTTCATTAACAACCCCATCCCCAAAATTTCCCTCACTATAAATTTTGTATTTTTGCTTTACAGAAAGCGCTGTCGTCGACGTCAGTGCAATATGCGTACTGACCGTTTCTCCGGGATTAACCACTATCCCTTTGGCCATCGGACTTTTCATTTCTCCCGACGAAATTGAAACATCGCCAAAAGTAATTACACTTGACCCGGTTCCGTTTACCGTGACTTTCTTTTGGATGTCGCCCAAATCAGAATTGTCCGGCGAAATTGCCGCAACTTTCAAAAAATAGTCTCCCGAAGGAATTGCCTGCGGCAAGTCAAAAGATGATTCTACATTCAGTTTTTCAAACGGTGGAAGGACAAAAAGCCTGGGGAAATCCTTTTGGAAGTAAATATCACCTTTCGCATCAACAAGATAAACCCGGTAGCCGATATCGAAAAATCCGCGGTTTTCAACGTTGTTTAGGGTAAAGGTAAAAGGTACTGCTGAACCAGCCTTTAGACTATCGGCAGAATTTAGACCTTCGGCCGTCACCTGAGGATCAACAACCCCACCGGAAGTTTGGTTATTTGTTGCGGCAAGCACATTAGCAGGCAAAACCGCACTAACCAAAATCAAGAGTGCAAAAAATAGGCGGACAATAGAATATTTTGAAAGTTTTTTTTGGACAGGCTGTGCCACAAGATTTACTTCCTCTAATTTCATAGTAGTGTAGTTACGCTATAGGTGTCAATCACTCACAGCTAATAATGAAAAAGTGGTAAGCTGTCACGCTGAAGCAAAAACAGAGGTGCCAATATAGCCTACCGAATTTAAGAAGAAAAATATCAACAGCAAAAGCGCAGCAAACGCGGCTAAAATCATCTGGCCGTTTTTTTTATAAAAATTCTGCTTTGTGAGGCCAGGCGCAATGTAATATGGAGGCGGAAAATGGGCAAAACTCCTATCTATAGTCTCTAAAGTCGAAAGCGGCGGCACGCCGGCAACGGGAGCAACAGGCATAACTTAAGGTTAAATCACTCAGAAAAAAAGTGCAACATCATATTCAACATTACTATCGGATATTTTAGCTATTTATTATGGGTTTACTGTCCGCTACCATACTGGTATGACGTTTTTGCAAGTGGTCCACCAATAGTTGTACAAAGCTTCGATTGCGTTATCAACAGTTGACCATTAACATCTTCAAATCCAATTAACATGTCATCGTTAGGCAGCCCATATTCCCTAAAACCAATCCTCGCCCCAGCAGCACTATTCCAATCGTTAAACAAAAATGTCACTCCATATGAATAGACATCGCGAGGCACAAGACCTCGCGCCCGATTCAACTTATCAGCCTCCGTTTGTACCTTATTGGGATCGGGTATAACCCATCTGCTCAACCTTATATCTTGTATCTCACCTTTTATCATTTCGTCACTGCAAATCCTAAGCGTATCCAAAGGTGCCAAAGAATAAGAGTTTAATCTATTTTTTTGACTCTCAGGCAGCTGCATATTAAAAGCCGCTTGTATATTCGCTTCTCCCCCAGCCTTAAGTAAATCTATGAATTGTTGCGTCAACTGCTGTGCTTTCTCCATTTTGGCTTCTATTTCTTGCCGCTTCATCTCCTTGTCCGAACTTGCTGCTTTTACTGTCGGAATAACAAGCTTTTCCAAGGTAGGAACAGGCGCAATTGTTGGTTTAGGTGCAATAGTGGGCGCCAACTCAGCCAGCGCTCCCCACTTAATATCGTTTCTTATCCCGCCGCAAGCCTTGATAGAAGCCGCACTCGGCCCGCATCTTCTTGTATCGGCTTTCCTCACATCTTCGCCGCTTTTTATCATCGTTCCCTGATAGTTACCAGACGTTCCTTGTATCTCCCATCCAGACATCACAAGACGATCTATTTCAATTGGTTTGCCATTAAGATATGCATACTTATGATCATGTACTCCGTCCGTTTCACCGCCTGGCGGCACTTCACAGGACGCATACCCCAACGGGTCTCCCTGTTTAACTTTTTGCCCAACTTTAACTTGAATATCCGAAAGGTGCATATCACCTCCTACAAAGCCATTACCATGGTCAATTTCAACAATACTGTGGTACTTGTCAGTTGAATCATTTTCATTACCCACATGGACAACAACCCCATCTGCAATTGTCCTCACAAACTTTTCAGTATAAACATGCGGTTCCCCATCTTTACAAGAAATTGCCGCAGGACTAGGGGAAAAATCAACCGCGTATCGCACACCACCAGAAAGTCCGTCAGAATGGGGGCCGCCAACATACCACCAATCTTCACCTGCGGCAGAAGGCAAAGTCAGGCTATATGTTAAACGAGGCTGGAGCTCGCTAGCTTTTGGCGTACTCTCACTATTACAAACCGCACCGCCATAAACAGCCGCAGACGCACTCAACGCCAAAGGTGCGGCAAACCTCCTTAATCGTTTGCTTTTTGGCATATGGTCCAAAACCATTCCAAAGAGCTTCGACCGCCAATTAGAGTCAGGCTTCGCCTCAACTCTCCCTATTAAAACTTCTTTTGTGGGTAAACTATTAAAATACTCTATATCCGCCGAAGATGGCCCAATAACGCCGTCTCCATAATCCCTGGATCCGTCAGGAAAATGGCGCAACAATTCTTGCATAGTAAATTATTTTGCAGGCAAAACCGATGGATCCGCTGACCAAACCATAGTATTTCCAGGCCATGTACTAAAAACGACAGCAACAATATCATTCTGGTTAATAAAGCTGTACCAAACACGGGATTTAGATTCCGCCCCACCGGGAGGGTCCGCACCAATAACAAGAGGCAAGTCATAATCCCCATCCTTCAATATATGGATTGCACCAGAATGCCTAAGATCATACTGTGTTGAAATCACCCTTCCATCTCTCAAATAAATTAGCGCTTCAGCCTTCTTCAAATTTTCGCCCAGAAAACCTGCAGGGTCTGCCCCTGCCGACATCGGATTGCTTAAATCCGCTCCTAAATTATGCACTTTAAATATCAGCCTCTGTTCCCTGCGGCCTCGGGCAAAATTGTTATTTTCCAATCTCGTCAAAGTTATCTTGCCATTGGCAAACGGGGAACTAATAACGAGAGGTGCCTTCGGATCCAATACAGGAATTTTAGGGTCAAGCAAAGGGAATTGTTTGTCGACCGTTCCAAACCCTATCGATCTATCACCCACCCGCAAACCTTGCACATCACGATCTGCCGGAAAACCGCACATGTACGACACCGGAATTGCAAAACCCGCAGGCAGGGTATCTGCCCATGGATCGTAATAGTCCCCATAAGAATAATTCTGGTCGAACTTATTTGGATCATCCAATGGAAACATAAACCTGCCTCCATGGTTTGCGTATATAATCGGAGACTCACAACCACTAGTGAAACTTTCGCTTGGTCCAGTTGTCAGAAAATCTACTTTATCAGTCATGATCTGGAGATTCTGTGCTCCCCCTTCTGATATCGTTATTGGGACTCCGCTGATATTTTTGACAATTGTGTTAATGACTGCATACTTGCGCGTCTCACTTTTCCCGGTCAGCGAATCGACAATAACATTGGAGTCATATTTTAACCAGCCGGTGATGGCAACTTCCAAATCGCCAACTGTAAAATCTGCCTCCTTCGATTGGATCTCGGCACCTGCTCCGTTATTTTCCGGAACCTGAGCCAAACCACTATTGTCTACCCCGGAAAAATTTTCTGGTCCTCTTGGCTGTTCGCCATGGATAATGGGAGTTGCGGTTGGAGATAGAGTTTGTTCTTGTACAGCTGTCGGCACGCGTTCGGCCGCACCAGACAAGCCTTGGCCTGCCGTAGTCGGTGCAGAATCATTCCCGCGTTTCACTTCGGTATTCTCGCCGCACGCAAAACCCCAAACAGCCGCCGGCAATAAAAGCGCCGAGCCGGCAACAATTGCCGTTCGCCTTTTCAGTGGATAAGGAATTCTCTGCCCTAATTCCTTAGGATTCATAAGGGAATTCTATCACAGCAATGCAAACCCCTTGTTAATTGTTCATAGTTCATAGTTGATCGTTAATGGTTAATGGTTAATGGCTTAGAGTCTCTAACCTCTAAGCTCTGACATCTAGTCTCTGGTTAACATCAAACCGTATCATAAAGTGCGATTTATATATCAATCAATCTTCCTTGCCCTAGCCGCCTGGCTCTGTTAAAATTCATGTTGTCTCGAATCATGTTACGTATCACGTATTACCTGTTACGTATCATCTGACACTTATTTCTATGCCAAAACTCGCAAAACATCGCGTCAAATTCACCATTATAATGGCCTTCCTGCTTTTGGCCGCCGCCATAGTGGCAGTCGTTTATGCCCGCGGTTTTAAACCCAACTTCAAAACCAGGTCTTTCGACCGGACAGGCATAATTGTCGCAACATCAATTCCAACCGGCGCCCGAATTTTTTTAGACGGTCGCCTAACCTCGGCCACAAACGCCAACATTAATTTTTTAGAACCAAAAAGTTATAAAGTCCGGATCGAAAAAGACGGCTATACAGCCTGGGAAAAAGATGTTGACGTTACAGCAGACCTGGCAACCGAAATAAATGCCCTTCTCTTCCCGCAAGCGCCCGAAATAAAGCCTCTAACTACAACAGGCGCCCAAAACCCCACTTTGTCGCCGGACAGCACAAAAATCGTCTATGGCGTCTCAGGCGTAAGGGGAGGAGTGTATTTAATTTCGATGGACAATTCACCATTTAACTTTTTCCAAAACACCAAACTTTTGGCCAAAAACACCAGCACGACAGATTTCAGCAAAAGCCGCTTTATTTGGAGCCCGGATGCCAAACAAATCATTGCCAGGTTCGAAAACGAAAATGGCCCGTCTAGCCCCTCGCCTCGATTCGGCGAAACGAGCGGCGAGGCCGGTACGGCAAGCGCAAACTTATTGGTAGATTCGGACAAATCGGAACAAAACCCGCCGGACATTACCGGCTCTCTCACAGCCACACTTTCTAACTGGCAGCAGCAAATCGAGGACAGGAATCAGACAACAAAAACTTTAATCCCGGATCTGGTAAAGCAGGCAACTGCAGCAGCTCAAACCGCATCACCAACGCCTAGCCCAACCGCCAAACCCGCAATCAAAACACAACCGACACCGCTCCCATCCCCCATTGCCCTAAACTACTTCCCAACAGGCACAATGTTTTCTCCGGACGAAGAAAAAATCCTCTATAAAACAACAGGCGAAAAATACAAAGTTTACGACCTCAAGCTCAAAAAAGAATACACGCTCCCCGACTTGCCTGACTTTGTAAACATTACCTGGTTCCCTGATTCCAAACACTTGATTATCGCCCAAAAAGATTTAATTTCCATAGTCGAAACCGACGGCACCAACAAAATGACAGTTTATTCCGGCAAATTCGAAAACGGTTTTGTCTTTGCCAATCCAACCGGCACCCGCCTCATAATTTTAACAGCACTGACCCAACCTTCGGGCACACCACCAAACCTTTACTCGATAAATTTAAGATAGTTCATAGTTATCAGTTCACGGTTTAGGGTTTCTAGTTTCCTGTTTCTAGTTTATTGTTTATTGTAGCTGTTATAATTTCCTTAATTCCTTTTGCCCTAGTAGCTCAATGGACAGAGCAGTCCCGTCCTAAGGGAAAGGTTGTGAGTTCGACTCTCGCCTAGGGCACAAATGAATTCTTAATTTAAAATTTCAAATTTAAAATTTAAAATTGACTAACATACTTGCCAGAATCGATAAAAAAATCCTTCTTGTCCGCACAATCGGCAACTTTATTGCCATCGGTTCGGTAATCTCCATTCTTTTTACTTTCTGGCCAATCGGCACCGCCTTTGTTTCGCACACTGCGGACAATTTGCGCGGCCAAAAATTTGAAGCATCACAAACCACCTCTTCCCAAAACTCCGAATCCTTCGGCTCACTTCTAGGTAAAGCAGACTCAAACATCAAAGTTTTAACTCCCAAAGACCCTAATTTTTCGATAATTGTCGAAAAGATCGGCGCCGACGCACCGGTAATTCCAAACGTCGACCCGGGGAACAAAAACGTCTACAATGCGGCACTCAAACGCGGCGTTGCCCACGCCCTGGGCACATCTTTTCCGGGCCAACCCGGCATCACTTATTTGTTTGCGCACTCAACAGACACAATATTCAATGTTCCCAGGTTTAATGCAATCTTTTACCTTTTGAATGATTTGGGCGCTGGAGATAAAATCGTTGTCTTTTTTAACAATAAACGCTTTGACTACACAGTTTCCGAGAAAAAAATAACAGAAGCCGCAGACGTCAGCTACCTGACCGGAAAAACTCAAGACCAGATTTTGGTGCTCCAAACATGTTACCCGCCGGGAACGAGCTGGAAAAGGCTCTTGGTCATCGCCAAGCCGGAAATCACAAACTAAAAGTTCATGGTTGATGGTTAATCGTTAATGGTTTAGAGTTTAGAGTTTAGAGTTTAGTGTTTAGAGTTTAGTGTTCCTAGTTACAGTTGGAAGTATTTCTGTATTGCGCGGGTACCGCAATGTTTGCCGAAGAAGCATAGATAACTTTAACCGAACAAAGCGTTTCCACCGAAAGCGCGTTTTTTAAAGCTAAATCCGCAACATTTTTATTTTCTACATACACATTTACGCTGTCTCCGCTCAAAAAAACATAATAAAGGTTAGAGCCCTGTTCGTACGTAATCCTGTAGTTTTTAGTTTCTATGGGGAAACTACTGCTTGATGCCACAATCTTCTTTTGGAAGGGCGCTTTTAAGGTTTGTAAAAAATTCCTGTCGTGGGTAATTCCCGGGTAATAAACAAACGCAAACCAAATCAAGCAGAAAGCAAAAACCAATATCAAACCCTGAATTGCAACTGTCGCCGGTTTAGCCAAATTCTCTTCCATTAGTACCCCCTCGCAGCTAAAAACTGCTGCAGAGAAAACATTAAGGCAACAAACGCAAAAACTAAAAGCGCTCCGGCAACAACAGGATCATTTAAAAATCTTGAAAAACTTTGATCAGACTTCGACTTTGCAGACTTTGACCCCGATTTAATCGGGGTTGACGTTTGACGTTTCATAGGCGGACCTACTTACAGCTTACTGCGCAAATTAAACTCCTGTCAAATTTATGTTATCTCCAGACCAAAACCCTCATTTTAGACATCCGGTCACAAATTATTTTCTCTTTTTTAAAAATTGCGTGGACAAAAAAAGAAACATCAGCACATTTGATATAATCTCTCTCAGGACACTCGGGGTGTAGTGTATCGGTAACACGCTTCGTTCGGGACGGAGAGACACTGGGTTCAATTCCCAGCACCCCGACACTGGGTTCACTTTTTCGCGAAGTGAAAAATATCAGAGGAGTCCCGAAGGGAAACTGCTGATATTCCCAGCACCCCGACACTGAATTTATAACAGCAATTCGAGTCGAGACCCGCGCATTTTAACAGCGACCAGGCTTTACAATCATGTATTGTCAAACTCCTGTCACCAACATTGCAGCTTCTACGGCCAAAACTAAATTACTGCCCCAAAAGGGCTTCCAATTGTAAAAATTTCTGGTAGCGTTCTATAGCCTGCCCTCTGGCGGAATATTTCAAAAGCGCCCGCTGAAAATCCATCTGCTCACCCGCCCATTCGGAAATTTCCGCAACTCCCAATATAAGTTCAGGCGCATCATCAAAATGCCTCACAGGCAATGCCCCCAAAAACTCAAGACCCCTATTGGCCCTATCCCTATCTTCTATCGTATGAAACGCTACAGCCCTTTGCATTGCTCCATAATGGATGTTACTTGTAAATGCCGCCGGATTTCGCGAAACGGTACTTTCCGCCTGATGAACAATCCAGGTCAACTCCCAGGGCACACCATACCTGTCTTGTGCTGCGCGGTAAATCGGATAATAAATAGTCAAATCTTCTATTTGTTGGGGATCTGCATTAAGTTTTAAAAGAATTTCCGGAAGTTCCTCTCTATATTTTTCGATAAGTTGAGCACCCTCTGCAGTCATCTGGGGTAAGGGCAATTTTTCCACAACTTGTGGCACTTGTGGTTTTGGTTCTACAGTTGGCATGGGAACAAAAGTAGGAGTCGGCTCTACTTTGGCACTTGCAGCCATAAAATTATCATAATTTCTAATTTGGGCAATTTCCTCCGCAGTTAACATCTGACCACTAACCTCTAAGCTCTGACCTCTAACCTCTAACCCCTGGCTCCCCCGCTCCACATAGGCTATTGCACCATAAAGTGCAGCTCCGGCAAGGGCCAATCTGCTTGCGTTTTTGCCCATGTTGTATAAGTTCTCTTTTGACGCCATAAAATCTCCTTTTGAATATGATTAAAAATTGAAAGAGTTTATCCCGAAGCGAAGCGAGGGACCAAAAAAAACATTGCATTTACGGCAAAACTGTCCTAACTTCTTGGCCAAACTTGGAAAAAATAGTTCTCCAAAGCCGTGGCCTAGGAAAAACAAAAAAACCTCTTGCCAAAATAACAAGAGGTACGAAGAAAATGCTTTCCTTGGCACCCGTCGAGCTTGCCCTCCGAAGCCTTTGGCGTAGGAGGGTTAATTTCGGGTTGTCGGATGCTTTATGCCTTCTCCATCGCTGTTTGATTACAGCTGCGGATTCCCGATATGGCCTGAAAAATCAGAACTTTACGGAATTCTGTAACTTTTAAGATTACAGAAAATGCATTTGCCCAGGAATAATATGGGCGCTTGCCCCGATTTAATCGGGGTAGTTCTAGCATCACTCTTTTTTATTTAATTTTTAAAGTTAAAAATTAAGCAAGAATTTTCTAAATTCTTCTATTTTAATTGTTAACTGTAATGAATTATAAGCTATTTGGGTAGCACTTGTAAACCCCCAGTGCTAAGTAGGCCAATGTTTAGCCGAGACTCGCGCATTTTATGAGCCATCCAACTTTATAAATTTGAAATGTCTTGAAGTTTAAAAATTACCCCAACTAAGCACTACCCACTCTGACTTTGACCCCGATTAAATCGGGGTTGACTATGTTAAATAAACGGGCAAGTCTTGTTGAACTTTTGGGCAAGCATGAGTTGGTCCAAAGAATTAACCTTAGTGTCACCATTCAAGTCCCAAGGCGTTACCACGGTTGGGATTTGGTTAAAGTGCTTTGAGACTACCAACATATCTGTCGAATTAATCCTGTTGTCAGCGTTCATGTCATAACAAACGTTAGCCTTCCAAAAATTTGCCCAAATAAACGAAGCACCCGTACCGTGGACATATTCAATCCTCACAGTATGGACTCCCGCGGTAACTGTAGCTAACCCCTGGCCCGTTCCCCTGGACGTTTGGTTCAAAACCAAATTACCGTCAAGATAAATCCTGGCTATATTATCTGCTGTGGTAGCAAACCTGTAACTGGCGTTTTCAAAGTCAAAAGTACCTTCCCATCGTGCGGAAAAATTATCAACAGGCACTCCTGCGGCAGGGCTTCCAAGTCCCCAATTAAAAATCATGCTATTGGTCTTGTTAAGTACTGTCGGTGAATCAATTGGGCTTCCAAGATCACCCGTGTAAAACTGTTGCTGGTAATTATTCGTAGGCGTAGGTGAAGGAGTCGGTGTAGGTGCCGCGTCAGGATCAAAGTCGTAAGTCGTGTCCGCACCGCTTATACCAATTGTAAAGTTATCGACATTACCATCAAAAAGATTGCTCGAAGAGGCATCCCCCATCAAAAACCTTAAACCACCAGTACTATCAGATTTATTAACGATTAAGACATCAGACGAATCAAAGTTGGCAATAAAAGCTAAATATTGTGATATTGTCCCACCGGCAAAACCAGCAAATGACGTAGACCTAACGAAACCATCTTTTACATTCCAAGTCTGCCATGCATTTACAGTTGGTGTTTGGCTAGACTGATCATTGGGATTAAACGTTAAAATATCCGATCCGAGGCCTGTAGATACATGAACGTACATAAATGGCTGACCGACACTTCCCCCGTTACTCGTAGAGGCATAAGCCGAATATTGAAGATTTGTTACATCAGCGAGTTTTGAATTCAAAAATGCACTGGTATGTAGTGCAACAGTTTGACTACCGTCGGTTGCAGTGAATAACCTTGCACTACCGGTACCCAAGGGAGTTGTTGCTGGCCCGGAAACAAAACTTCCAGAAGCAGTTGCACCAACAGTTTGAAATGCCCAACCGTTCATATTGCTCGGCGAAACTGTTGTGGCCGCAAAAACTTGTCTAGTCGCAAACGAGAAGCCAAAAAGTGCTATTAAAGCTAGAAACGCAGCTTTCGCCGCCCATTTCTTCATTTAAGTTGGGTCAATATAACACAAGAAAAGCCAGTTGTCAACACCCACTATAGGCTACTGTCCACACCTACTGACTCTCATTTGCTTGCCATCCGACCCGTCCATCATAGCTTTCTTGACCTCCAAAGCTTTAGCGTCGGGGGTGGCGTCGGCGGAAGCCTTGCGCGAAGGATGGCCACTTTTCCTTTGCCATTCCGGAGCCTTGCGCGAAGGATGGTGTCGCGTTACTATAAAGTTATGCCACTGCCCTTCCATGTAGATGATAGATGCTGGATGATAGGCAAAGCCTTTCTGCGAATAGATTCTAGACTAAAACCCAAAATCCAGAATCTAAAATCTAAAATCTACCATCTAAAATCTGGATTTACCCTCATAGAGCTGCTGGTGGTTATTTCTATAATCGCCATATTAATGGCAGTCGCTACTGTTTCTTACACTAACGCCCAGCAAAAAAGCCGGGACAATAAACGCAAAAGTGACCTTAAGGGTGTACAGCAAGCCCTTGAACTATATTTTCAACAATACGGAATGTATCCCGAGAAGGACAATGCCGGATTAGTCAAATGTTCAGGAGGGGCAACCGGCAAAAGCTGGGGGTCAGCTTTTACGTGCGACACTACCACATATATGAATCCCCTGCCAAAAGATCCAATATCAACAACTTCTACTCCTTACTACTATGACAGCACAGCACCATACAGTACATACACAATTAGCACAGTGATAGAGAATTCGAAAGATCCCGATCTACCACAAATGTCTGGTTGCCAGGCTTTACCATACAACTGGTGTGTCAAAAATCCCTAACTCATCAAGACAAGCTTGCTCCCATCCCCAGAAACTACTGCGTCGTCAACCCGTGAGGTTGGTTAGTGGTTCATAGTTAATGGTTAATGGTTAGTAGTTAGTAGTTAATAAAAAGTAAGCCGGAAGTTTACCCAAAAGAAACACCTCTCGCCTCTTGCAAATTCATACTGCAAAACTGAATAATCATAGGGTATGAAAATCTCGTTTACTAAACACGCAAAAGAAATGCTGCTTCAAAGAAAAATCGAAGAAGCAAAAGTTATCAAATGCATAAATGAACCGGATAAAGTTCTCGATCCAAAAGATAACAAAAATATATTTATTAAAGACTTCGGGAAAAATTTTCTCAAAGTTATTGTAGCCATAGAAGGAGAAAGTTATACCGTTATCACACTCTATTGGCTTGCAAAAAAAAGGCTAAAAAAGTAAAATTGGGATACTATGAAAGTAAGTTACGATCCTAAATCGGACGCAATGTACATATATCTTTCCTCCAAAAAAAGCACCAGGACAGAAGAGGTTGGCGAAAACATGGTAGTTGATTATGCCGGCAAAGAACTAATTGGGATAGAAGTGCTGGAAGCCTCAAAAAGAATATCAAAGGGCAACTTGAAGAGCTACAAAGCAATTTCGGCTGTTAATTAACTTCAGTAAAATTCCCCAAAAAACCGCCCAAAATTTGCCTTGAGGGTATATAATTCACAAATGGAACGTCGGGGGGGTTTTGCCCCCAATCAGCGGCTTACAGTAGCGCTTTCTCTGACACTTGCCGCTTCGGCAATTGCTTCAGCTTGCGCCGAAAAAACTCCAAAAACAAATGTGCCCGGCGCCGACTTTCCCCAACCTACCGCAACAAGAAGACCTGTAAATACTCCCGAACCCCAAAACACAGCCCCAGGAGAACAAGATTATGTAAAAATCGGCAAAAAAGCGCCGGACTTCGAAGTAACCGACCAAAATGGCAATTCGACAAGGATCTCTGATTTTATTGGCAAAAACCCCGTCGTAATTTATTTTTGGATCCCAAACTGCGGACGTGCCTGTAATGACGTTACGCCTATTGTAGCTCAGGTGAAACAAGCTTATGAACCGCAAGGTTTAGTCGTTTTACCAATTGCCAATGAAGGTTTGCCAAATTTAACAAGACAAATCGCACCGGCATATTTGGCAGAAGACTATCCGGACCTATCTAGCCATTACAAAGTTGACGGTGTACCCGCGGCGGTTTTAATTCGCATAGACGGAACAATCGCAAGCATACTTTCGCAAAAAAACGATTTCAGAGGACTAGATAATCAGGTTCGTCAAATACTCTCAAAATAAGTTCAAGGGAGTCAAATTTCTAACTCATCAAAACTAAATATCCTGCGCCCAGGGCAATCGCCGCAATCAAAAAGTATTCCACAACCAATTTTGCCCGCACATCCCCTTTTGCGTGATGAAACGCAAAACCCCAAATCAAATAGAACAAGTCCAAAAGTGCCAATACCCAAAACTGGCGCACGGCGCTGAAACGCGAAAGGTAAACAGCCAGCGCACCAACGGCCAACCCACCGTACAAAAACAGGTGCCACATTGTTTCAATTTTCTTGCCCATCTTAACCATATTTATTTTAAATCCTAAATTCTAATTTATAAATCCTAATAAAATTCGAAATTTTGTATTTGTTTAGGGTTTAGCATTTAGGTTTTAGAGTTTCTCTACAAAACGCTTCCGGAAACAGCATACCAGATCACCAAAAGCGCAAACGCCAAAATGCCCAAATGGGCAATCACTTCACTTCTCAATCTGAGCTTTTCGTTACGCATAACCAAAATCACTTCCGAAACAAACAGCAAAAAGACAAATCCGACCAAACCCAAGGAGATAAATTTAGAAATCGAAAATTGGCGGCTCGCCAAGACGACTGCCGAACCATCGGCTGTACTGTCAGTCGATGCAGGCACAATTATCTGCGCGTTTTGGGCAATTTGCCCAGCCGGGCTGGCGGCTGGCGACTCAACTGGTGACGGAGATGGACTAGGAACAACACTTGCCGCCGCTATTTGTTTTGGGCTAGCCGATGCAACCGGACTAGGGACAGGTGACGCCTGCGCCAAAGCTGCAGTATTTGGCACACTCGAAACCGGCGTGCCAAATTCCTGTACCACCAAAATGCCGTCTACCCCAGTCAATTTTCCCTCGCTCACGGCAACACCGATCTCTTTAAAGTTTTTGGCAAGCAAGTTTTCCCGATGCGAAGGTGAATTCATCCAAGCGTTAACCACAGATGTTGCGTCACTAAAATCCCGCGCCAAATTTTCCCCGGCATAAACATATTTATAACCGGCACCCGTTATAAAAACCCACGGCGTTTTGCCGCTTGGCGAATTGTGCGCCCAATAATTTTCGGCAAACATATTGGCGGCTTTTGCACTCGCGGCTTGCGCCAAAAGCGGGTTATAAGAAAGTGCAGGCAAACCATTTTCTACCCTTTTTTGATTGGTCAAATCGATAATCTGTTGGGCACTAAATGCTACGGCACCCAAAATTTGCGGAGCTTTAAGTTTAATTACATAAAAACCCGCACTCGTTACTACAAAAATCTGCAAATATAAAAAAAGCGCCAAAAGTGAAAGTCCGTGTGCGTGATGCTGCTGCCCATCTTGATGGTTATGCGGCAAAAATTGGTGATGAAGTCGCTTGGCGTGGTGAAGAATCCTGTGGTGTATCACGTATTCAGTTTAACAGGAACTGAGATAATTTTAAATTTACAATTTTAAATTTTAAATAAGCAAAGCTTTTCTGTAAATAAAATCTAAATGTTTTAAAAAAAGCATTAAAAATTGTTTAAAAATTAAAAATTTATAATTAAAAATTTCCCCAGGCATTTTCCCACCAAAAAGCCCCGGCATTGGGCAGGGGCTTTTAGAAATCACCTCAATAATATCCGTTTGATTTGATACTATGGAAGATTATTTGTTGAACCGCCGACGCCTATTGTTGCGCCAGATGTTGTGTTTCCAGTCAAAACTTCAACCGTTCCGTCTGTATTATTGTTGGCCTTATTCTTTCCGGTCTTTGCCTTTTGTCTTACTTTGGCTTTAACTTTAGTTTTGTTTGCCTGGACCGCACCAGTCGTTTTAACAGTGGTATCGGTAACACCATTTATCGATCCGGCACCATTTCCACTGATCGTAGCCGAAGAAGATGCTTCCTGACAGCCACAACAACTTGGAGGCACAGCAGTGTTTGATGAACCAGTAATACCTACTGTTGCAGTTTGGTTCACAGTACCTGTATCGATTGTCACATCACCACCTGTGTTGCCGCTCGCTGTATTACCACCGGTGTTAGCTTTTTGCTTTACTCCGACAGTAATATCCGATTCGTTTGCCTGAACTACACCAGCAGTGCAGATATCGGTAACCGAAATAGTATTGACAGACCCGCCACCGTTTCCGGTAATTGTGTTGTCCGCAAATGCGGCACCAGCTAGACCTGATGCGATGAGCGCTCCGGCTGTCAGCGTTCCTCCAATTTTAAACATTAATTTACCCATTTATTTTTTCACCTCCCTTCTTTAAAAAATCCGTACCAAAAAAGTACGTTCCAATATCAAACTTAAATAATTTACGGTAAAAATTCTCGGCCGCGAAGTGGCAATTTGGGCAGTTCATATTAAAATACTTTGGGGAATTTGTCCCAATTCCGTGCTATAAAACTAAAGCACAAACATAGGGTATGTCAAGAATGACAAAAAGGGCTTTTCCTAATCAAACAATTGCAAAAGATGATTTACTACACACTTTTTAGGGCAATCGAAGTTAGTCTTCTTCTCAAAAGAAATGTTCCAAGACCAAGAGCACTCATCAGGGCAAGTATTCGCAGTGCAACTGGGATCCCGCGGCCTTCAAGCCCACTGTAATTGTTATACTTGGTCGCGGATTGGGTAAGCATTTGGTTGTCTTCCTGCTCCTGCCCAGACCCAGCACCAAAAACTTGGCCCCCACTAACTGCCGCGGTAGACAACGTCTCGCCGCCAACTGTCACTACATTTTGACCCCCGCCATTACTGTTTACACTCGAAGAACCACTGGTCGAACTGGAACTTGACGAATTCGATCCACCTACAGCCTGCGCCTGTGGATTCGGAATGTCTCCGGTATAACCTGCCGGTACAAAGTTGCCAAGCCAAGACCCAAAAACGTTGACCAAGGTCATCATAACTTTGCGGCCGGAGAAGTTAGAATTTATGAAGTTAATAACGTTGACGGCTATGTTAGCGTCCCCGGTTGTGATATCGGAATTACCCCCGGTATTTTTACTGGCATCATTGTTACCGGTATTTGCATCGATATTAATGTTGTTAACAACAGTCCCATTGTTCGTAATGTCTGTCACATTTGTATTCGTGTTGTTTATCGTTGAACTGTTGGTAGAACCTGCTCCATTATCCTTGTTGACGGCTACCAGCTGGCCATTGCTGTCTACAAAATAGAATTCTCCGCTGGATGTATAAAAGTATGTCCCTGGAGCAGCACCCAAAATTTGCCCTTTCCAGTTTCCGGAAACATCATTGATAAAGACCATGTAAACCGGACTGCAGTCGCCGGCAGAAACGTTTATATTCGCGACGTTCACAACATTAGCGTTGACTTCAACGTCACCGGTCTCAATCGAACTCTCACCGCCTGTGTTAAAGTTTGTAGCGTTCCCGCCTGTGTTGCCTTCAAGATCCAAATTATTTTCAATCGTTGCATTGTTTGTCATGTTTGTCGTGTTGGTATTTGTGTTGTTGACTGTTGCATCGTTTTGGGAATCACTGCCATTCCCGATATTTCCGGCTGTTGTATCAGAAGAACATGGTCCGCATCCGCAATCAGAAGAGGCAGTTGGAGCAACCGGCGCTTGAGGCTGTACGATATTTCCAACCATATCCCCAAAAATATTTACGACATTCATTGCTCCATCCACAACAGTGTTTAGCGAGTTGATTACATTTGCAACAACACTGGCATCGCCTGTCTCTATCGTACTGTCGCCCCCTGTGTTTTTGCTGGCTGTGTTATCGCCTGTATTCGCATCAATATCTATATTGTTAATAATCTCCCCATCGTTATTAATAGTCTCTACGTTCGTATTGCTATTATTTATTGTGGAATCATTTGTTGAACCAGATCCGTTGCCGATATTTTGGGCAATTACACTACCCGAATCCAGAATTACATCGCCATTCTGGTTCCCGTTAACATCGAATTGGTAAACATCAAGCCCAACCTGGTTTGCATCCGTAATAACGGTAACCACAACATTGGCATCCCCGGTAATAATCTCGCTGTCCCCGACATTGGACGACGCATCGTTATTGCCGCTGTTTGCATCAAAATCAAGATTATTTTGCACATTGGCATCATTGTTTATGACAACCGTTGTATCATTATTGGTGTTTACCGTCGCCGCATTGTCAGACCCGGATCCGTTTTGACTATTTGTGGCACTCGTATCGCCCGAACAAGCTCCGCAAGCCGAATCGCCGGTCGAGATTGCTGTCGTATTCGCACTCGTTACCAGTACCCCGTTTGCATTGGCATCACCCGTTTCAATCGAAGTTTCGCCGACATTACCGCCGCCGTCAACTCCACCGGTTGATTCGGAATCGCCCGGATTTTGTGACGCAAGCCATGCCACATAATCCAAATATTTTTGGTCACGCTCGGCATCATGTATAGCATCCTCTTCGGGTGTTTCCTCTCTATCCTTTTCGCTATCACTTGGTTCACTATACCCATCCCAACTTGATGTTGGAGTTGGTGAAGGCGTGGGCGCAACCTCCGGACTCGAAGATGGCGACGGTTCCGGAGTTGGTGTAGCCTCGGCAACAGATGGAGCATCAAGTCCCGTATCATTCCCGGCCATCACCACCATCGTCGGGTTCAAAACCAAACTAAGTGTCAAAACTATCGTTATAAATATTCTTTTATATTTACTCATTTTTATTTCTTAATTTCTAAATTCTCAAATCTTAAATTCTTTTCCATTTTTCTTGGGGGCTTACCCTCTTGTAAGAGTGAACCTACTAGAAGGTAGACCCTCCAAGAAATCAGGATTTACTTTAGGCAAAAAGTGCCAAAAGCATAAAGAGAACAGACATAGAACCTTCTCCTAAATTTGGAAGATCAAAATCTACATCTCCAAGTACGTTAGAGTTTGCAGTGTTCTCTACATCTACGTCTGCGTCAGCATTACCAGTAGTAATGGATGGATCTCCGCCGTAAGTGTTGTCGTTGACATCGTTTTCTCCGGTGTCAAGGTCAACATCAATGCCGTCACACTTGTCCCCATTATCAAATGAGTTAGTTTGAACAGCCGCTAGAACTGATCCAAGGTTGAGTTTGACAGTGTTGTCACTGTCTGTCCCGTTTCCTTTTACAAGTACTTCAAGATCTTCAACACAACCACATCCTGCTAATTCTGCTGCATTAAAGTTAGCCAAATTACTGACATCAACTTTTGCATCGGCATCACCTGTGTCGATAGATACTTCGCCACCTGTGTTGTCCTCCGCTTCGTTGTCTCCGGTGTCGGCATCGACATCGATGTCGTTGGAGATATCAGCATTGTTTGACTGGTTGATCGTGTTAACGGTGGTTAAACCAACTTCAACAGTGTTGTCACTGTCGGAACCGTTACCAGAAATTTCAACAGCCAATCCGCCGCCGGTTGTACCGCCGGTAATAGCTGCCCAGTTTGCATTTGCATTGTTACTTACAGTAACAGTTGCATCGGCATCACCTGTTGTAACAGAAACATCCCCGCCAGTGTTGTCATTGGCATCGTTGTCACCAGTCTCAAGGTCTACATCAACATCATTTTCGATGTTTGCCTCGTTGTTCTGTGTGATAACGTTGGAGTTTTTTGAATTGAACTTTATTTTGTTCTCATCATTGTTCCCGTTGTCAGTTCCGTTACCTTTTATTGTCAAAGTAACGTCATTTGGACAACATCCGCTAACGCTTGCCTGGTTTGAGTTTACCGTTGTGGAAACTCCAACAGTTGCATCCGCATCACCTGTGTCGATTGTTACATCGCCGCCTGTGTTGTCGTTTGCTTCGTTGTCTCCAGTGTCTGCGTCAACATCAATGTTGTTGGAAATGTTAGCTGTGTTGCTTTGAGTAACAGTTGTTGTATTGGTTTGGTTAACAGTAACATTGTTGTCACTGTCAGAACCGTTGCCAGAAATTTCAACCGTTGTAGCCAGCAAAGGAGTCGCAAATGAAGAGACTACCAAAGCGGCGCAAGAAGCAGCAGTTGCAAATTTAATTGCAATTTTGTTCATATATTATTTCACCTCCTTTCATACTTTGAAGCCTTTACAAAAATAACTTTTGCAAAAACTTTTTCCCGCCTTCAAAAACGAAAACGGAGGTCCATCACTTAAGCTTTATGCTTAAGAAACGAACCTCCGTTTGCGGTCGGTTGTGTCTCACCCAATTGGGCGCATCAATATTCTATTTTTTACTGGGCAGAATCTTAACTTGGGGCAGTTTTTACTTGTGGACAGCTGACTCAAAAGTAAGTCTACAGACTAAAAACTACTTTGTCAATCAACCAAAATCCAACTTCAATTACCCCACCCAAACTAGGTTAAAAACTAACTTCGATGGGCTCTTGTTGTCCCCTAACCTCACCAACAAAAAGTTTGAAACTATTCTTGCTTCTGTCAACAACATATCCAACCCTGGTTTTTCTCAAAGATACCGGCTCGGCAGAGACCTCGTTGTTGTGCACATCCGGCGCATAACTCCGTCCGTCATCACCAATAAGCCTCACCATGTCTACAGGCTTCACGGTCAACTGTTTTTTAGTATCATTCTGGATTTCCATATTAATAACCAAGAAAATCTTTCCATTTTTTGTTTTTGCCGGGCTATTTTTGATTAGGATCTCGTTGGTTTTTTCAATATCGGTAATGGTAATCCCCAGCTTCTCTCCTGTTTCCGACCCGTCCTTATTTTTTATAGGTACCTCAAACTTTCTGTTGATATTAACCTTAGTCGAAGAATTTTCGCTCGAAACTATACCGTTTATGCCGTTACCAGCAGCCTTGTTGGGCTCCGCAATTTTAAATGCGGCAAACCCCAAAACCAAAACAATTGCCAAGGCAATTAACACGATTTTTGGATGTTTTCTAATTCTAAGTGGAACCCCTATACCCTTGATTTTCTCCATTTTCAGTTTTCTCGCGAAATTAAAGTTCAATTTATTAAATTTATTAAATTGAAATTTAAATTTTTTAGAAGGTGGTGTAGCGTTTTCGGAAGATTGCCCTTCGCTTGCTCCACCCGTATTCATATTCTCCCGACCATCTGATTGCTCTACACCCGAATTTCCCCCAATCGCGGCCTTAGAACTCCGCAAGACAGCACTAGCGGCGTAATCAACAATTTTGCCAATCGACATTATCCAGGAAGGGACAGCAATCGTCACAGTCGGTTTCTCTGTTTGGGTTTCAATCATTATTTTTGGGCAAGAATTTAGGCAGTAGTATGAGCAGTCCGGATATTATAAACACTGGTCAATTTTTGTCAACCCTTAGACCTTAATACATCAAATGTATAATTTAGAAGATTAAAACATCACATCGAAGTAATTTTAAATTTTAAGTTTTAAATTTTTAATCAAATCCAAATTATTTAATTTTTAAACATTTAGACATTTAAAATTGTAAATTTAAAATTACTTATTGAACGGCCACAAGAACGAAAAGATATTTTTAAAAAACGCAAAAAACCAATTACTTTTTACTGGTTTATCCTGATCGTTTGAATCACTTTGGCTCCCATAAACTTCGGGGCTCGGACTTACGCTGTTTGCCTGATCATCTTTTCCTGTTTCTTCATCCACTTTTGATACATTTGATACTTCTGATACCTTTGATACATTTGTCCCCTTCACACTACTATTCACATTTACCTTTATATTAGCGCTACCCGGACTACCTACCTTAATTGTTTTTACGCTTTTAGAACTTGCACCATCCCCACTAATAACCGCTTCAAGCGAAAAATAGCCTTCGGTGTTCGGGGCATTAAAACTTGCCGAAAATGTATTCCCGGATTTTGAAAGATCCACACCGCTTATCAAATTATATTGGTTATCGCGGATATTCAAAGTTTTCTGGCTGCTTCCGGATCCATCAGACTCAACCCTAACATAGACTTTCTCTCCACCGATAAAGTTAAGGTCGTCGGAAGAAAAATCTGCGCTTTTGGAAACTTTGAGACTTGAAGCAAAAACAGCGGGCGCAAGAACCGTCAAAATAATTATTACTAAAAACGGCAGTACAATTTTTTTCATCCTCAGTTTTGTGGTCAGTTGTTAATCGTAAAGGTCAATTATTTTCTATTCCACCGGTTGCCTGTTTACGGAAAATTGCTGCGGCTGCACCGGTCGCGGAGTTCTGGTAACCCTAATGGAAAACTTTCCTTGCGGCTGGATTTTTTTAGCCAGCTTGGTAATTGTCCGCTCAGTTATTTGTACAACACTGTAATTTTCAATGTATATTTCTATCGATCCAAATGATTTATTTTTTAAAGCGTCTACAATCTGCGAGATCAGCTGAGGAGTTATCTTTAATGTTGAATAGTCACCGTCTGCCTGATTCATTATTTTTAATCGGGCAGATTAACCATCACCTTTAAAAGCAAAGCTGAATATATCCCTAATGAAAAATATTGTCAAGTCCCGTTCATGTCAACTGAACGGGGACGCAGACCCCTCCAAAAATTGCACCTCGAGCCGTCTATGAATAATAGTGAATCGAGTCAGACTCGATGAAAGGCAACAGGTAAAATAGGTGGGGTCAAGTAATAATAATGGGGCAATTCCAATAAATATGTTTCGAGGTTACTCCGACTCGTTATAGGTCAATTTCTTATCACTCACCAACTGGTTTTGCCAGTACAACAAACCTTGCACTGTCCAAAAAACCGGAACAGGTGTATATCGTTAAAATTGTGTCTGCAGATGTACTCAATATGCTAACATCAGTTGGTTTTATCGTTTTTGTTTCAAAAACCTCATAGCTTCTTAACTCCCCATTTTCCATTCCCAGTTCAATCAAGTCACCTTTCCTCACATTAACTAGCCCGCCCAAAATTGCTGCCTTGTTGTGTCCATACAAAACGGTATTACCCCCTTCATCCGGCAAAGAAGAACCCGTATAAAACGAAACTCCATTATCCGAAACCACCCAACGCTTGCCGTCAAACGTTCCGTCTGTAATGTCCAGTACCTTATTAATTTTTGGAATGGTTATCCTGGCGGCTTTGTACGCCTTTTTCTCCTCCATTTGGTTCTGCTTTTGGGCTCTTTCTGCTTGTCGAAAAAGACTGAAGTTAAAATTTTTGGATGCCGCGTAAAAAATCAGCAAAAAGCCGATAAAAACCAGGAATCCTGCAAAAAATTGTTGGAGAAAAATTAACTTTGTTTTTGAAGCAATCTTCGACTTCTTTTTAGTTGCCATAGGCCTGCAGTAATCATACCAAATCTAATCATAACTGGAATGCAAAAGTTGGGAGTAAGAAAATTAACCGTTTGTTACAAAACGCTTTTGTGTCTGCCACAAACCTGCAATGAGCAAAGCAAATCCGGCAAGGTAAATTAAAGAACTATTCCATACACCTGTTTCTCCAAGAACTTGCGGATTGCCGGAAGAACCTCCGGAAGATGTACTTCCGCCCGATCCTCCACTTGATCCATCGGAAGATGACGGACCTCCGACAGAAGGGCTCGCGGAAGGTTTAGGGCTGGGTGATGTTTTTGGGCAAGTTGGACAATTAATGGTCGCCTGATTGTTGTTTAGGTTGTTTTGAATATTTACGCTAGTTGTGCAATTGCCTGTCGAAGTAGTGTTCGATCCGCCAGAGTTACCGCTGGTGGAATTTCCACCCGTATTACAGTCAACATCAACATTGTTATTGACGTTTGAAGTATTCGACTGGTTGGTTGTTGTTGTGTTTTGCTGGTTTATATCAATCGTATTCGAACTTCCCGCCCCATTTCCGGAATTATCAAAAGTTAAGGCAAACGCGGAATTAGAAATTACAAAAAGCGAAATAACAACCGCAATTAGTGGAAAAACAAGTGTTCTTATAACTTTCATAATAAATTCTATTGAGCAGATTTTGTATCATTTAGACAGTATTAAGATATACAGAAGCAGTAGTTTGCACATATTATAGTATGAATTATAAGTTGTCAAGTAGGACGCTCTAAGTTACTTCAAAGCACACTTATTGGGAAATATTTCTATTAATTGCTATGAACTATGAACTAACTAAACTTCGTCCTCACTGTATAAATATGGGGAAATAGCCCGTTCCCAATCGTGGATCTCGCCTTCATCAAAAAACCTATGGATCTCCTCAACCGCCGCTTCCTCGCTATCCGAAACGTGGACGATATTGTTGGATTGGGAAATAGAAAAGTCACCGCGGATTGTCCCATACTCCGCTTCCCTACCGTTTGTAACCCCTGCCATTTTGCGTACAACCGCCACAGCATCTTTGCCTTCCAGGATAAATCCAACCAAAGGTGCGCTCATCATAAATTTTTTAAGGGATGCAAAAAACGGTTTGTCTTTGTGGTGGGCATAATGTTCTTCCAAAATCGCATCCGACGCGGCAATCATCTTAAGGGCCACAATCTTTAAACCCTTGCGCTCAAATCTGTGGGTCATCTCCCCCACAAGTCCTCGCTGCAGCGCGTCCGGTTTCAAAAGTACAAGTGTTCGTTGCATAGTGTTTATAGTTTACAGTGATAAGCAAAAAGTGGCAAGGGTCTCGAAGAAGATCAAAACTTTAAGCACATCAGGCCTCGTCCACAAGTCACTACTTAATACTTTTTCGCAAAAAATATCTTAGAAGAAATATTGAGAATAGCACAATAAACACAGAATACATAAGAGCAGCTGAGTTAATTGCAGCCAGTTCCAATATCATAGCAATAATCATCAAATAAAGTGTAGAAATCACAAAAATACCAGTTAAAACAAAAGCTTTTGAGAGTTTTTCAAGAAAATGGTAATAACTCGAAATATCTACCTTGATTCCAAAAAGCAACTCGTAAATTTTACTAATAAACTTAATCAAATTTTTAGGATACAGTTTCCAAAAAGTTGGTAACAATTTGTACAAAAAGAAACCCACCAAGAACCAAGAAGAAGAAAACGCTGGAAGTGAAAAAATAAGCCATTTACTTCTATACTCAGCAAAATAACCATTACGATAAGCGAAAGGTATAGTATCAGGAGAAACAGATATTAGAATTAATGAAAATACCAACTCACCTATCAGGAAAATTGCAAAAGGCTTAAAAAGGCCGTCAAAGTAGTTTTCAGTAACCACAATACAATTATAAAACATTATTTGTTTCTGTGTGCAATTATGAGAATCAGGAATTGAGAGTTATTTTAAACTTTTCTTTTTCAAAGATTTAACAGAAGCCACAAGAATAGAAACTATTTCATTGCGCAATCTTTTCGGTCTGCTACAATAAAATTATTATGGAAGACGACACAATTAACCCGAATTTAAATCCAAATCCTGAATCGCTGCCACAAAATCCTGCCCAGAATACCCTGCGCACCATCTGGAGTCGACTGGTACCGAAACGGTCTTCCCTTTAACCTATCAATCAATGACTCTGAAAGTCTCTCCACGTCCTCTCTCGCTGACAGGACAGAAGCCGAAACTGTTTGCCAATCCGGCACCCTATTCATTGGTCTCTTTTTATCAAGACCTGTTAAAAAAGGCTTATTGAAAATACTTGGGACAGAAACAGAAACCGATGCATCTGCACCCGCGAAAATTCTGGTTGTACTTGGAATATTTAACCTTTGCCTATAAGTAGATTCATCATGCAGCACCACGACAGCAGCAACATCATAAGGAATATCGTAATCTCGAAAAAACTCTTCAAAAAAGCTTAATTTGCTACCGCCTGAGATATATTCTGTGACAAAAAGTGCTCTCCTTATTCCTTCTTCCCTTTCAAGCATTTCCCGAGTCCGGGAAAAAGCCCCGGGAAGCTTAACAAATGCAGTCAACGCAGGCGTATCCCGAAAAGCGTTAATTACACGCCGCATCACCAAAGTAGGAATCCGCCCGCTGGTATCGTCGCCTATTATCAAATCATACGCTTGTCCAATAATTTCCGGCGCCATCAAGTCAACCAATTCTTCCATTGGCCCTTCAATTTCGCGTATTTCGGGGTTCAGTAAACCCAAAGGTTCGGAGTGTTCAACCATTGCCATGCAGGAGAATTTACAACTTTTGTATCCGCTTGTCAAAGCTATCAAAAGCTTCAGAAGTTTTTCAACCGCAACCAAATTGATCTTTCCCATCTGCTACAATAAAATTATCATGGCAGACAGCACAATTAACCCAAATATAAATCCGAATCCTGAATCGCTGCCACAAACAAATCCTGCCCAGAATACGCCCCCAGATACCGGTAATGCTCAAGTACAAACCCCCCAACCATCAAACCCACTAGAATCAGCTACATCAAACCCAACAGAACAACCGAAATCCAAATGGAGTTTGTTCAAAACAAGAAAGTTTATTGTTGTTTTGGTTCTTATTGCCTTGGTATTAGGTTCAACCGTCATCGGTATTTTTTTCTTTGCCCAGAACAATAAGGCTCAAGAGCCAAAAAAAGCTGAACCAACTTCAGCAACTTTAGGCTGGAAAACTTACGAAGACCAGTCACTCGCCTTTTCTGTAAAATATCCACCTAATTGGATTTATAATAATCTTGAACCTAAGTGGAGTGAGCCGGGCATCACTAATAAAATCACTTTTACCAGTACCAACCCTGCCATAGCCGCAGACAAAATTACGTTGTATAGATTTCTTTGGAAGTTTTCGCTTAACACGTTTGTGCAAACAGAAATAAACCAAGGACTGCAAATACCTGAAAAGGGTGAACCATTTACAATAGGTGGTCAAGAAGCAAGGCAGTTTAATAAAGCACTTGTAGGTAGTGACAATTACGTTTCGCCAGGGTTTCAAGCACTAACCACCTTGGTAAAACGAGGTGATGATATGTTTGTCTTTGAGACAATCTATAAATCTGAAGAAACTAAAAATATTTATGATGAAATGTTAAAAACGGCAGTTTTCGGGCAAAAAAAAGAAGATGCACAACAAACAGACGTTAAACTTACGAGTATTTACACAAATCCAACTTTCGGATATTCCATTAAGATTCCTGATGGCTGGAAAGAGGCTCAAAGTGATGATGAACAAAAACGATTCCATTTTTATATTGAAAAACAATCAAACGGAAGCTCTGACGAACTTGGTTTTTTCAAGGCTGAAATTCAAATTTTAACACTGGCCTATAATAACCCTGCGGTAAGCGGAAACTTAGAAGATATTAACAAGCTTAAGGCACTAAAAGTTGGGGAAGAATTAATAATACGCGGCGGGATGGTAGCGAAAAAAATTAAAGATTTCAATATTGATGGCAGAGATGCAATTTATTTAATGGGCAAGGCAGACGATTTTACACTATCTGTATCTATCATGGGAGAAAAGAGATATATATCTATTATTTTAAAAGGAGATGATCAGGAAACTTTAGACAAACACCGTGCTGAATTTGAAGCTGCTGTGGACACATTCAAATTTAATAGCTTCAGTTTGGACTGATTATCTTCTTTGTACACAACACCCTCAAATTTTTAAGATTTTTTCAAATCTTGCCTTGTCCTTAAACGGCCCTATCACCGCCAAATTCAACATTTTTGGGTCAACCAAAAACTTGGCCAAGCGTAAAACATCGTCTGCGGTCACTTCCTCAATCTTTTTAAGGTAATCGTCCACACTTCTGATGTTGCCCTCCAAAAGTTCGTCCGAGCCATAACTTAAAGCCACTGTGCGGGAATCTTCCCAAGACAGGATAAGCTTCCCTTTGATATATTCCTTAGCCTTTTTGAGCTCTTTTGCATCCACCGCTTTTTTGGCAATTTGGGCAAATTCTGCCAATATAACTTTTATCGCCTCATCAATCCGCTTCAAATCCACCCCGGCCGAAGCAGCCAAAGTCCCCGTATCCAAATATGATTCGTGGTCTGCACGCACGTAGTAGCAAAGGCCGCGTTTTTCGCGCACATTTACAAAAAGCCTGCTGGACATTCCGCCTCCCATCACGACTCCCAAAAGTGCCGCGGCATACCTATCCGGGTGTCCCATTTTAAGCCCCCTAAAACCTACCACCAAATGTGCCTGGTCTGTCTTTTTATACTGGACCAATAATGCTGGTTTACTTTGCTCTTCTACAACCGGCAAATATGAATTGACCGCTTTCTTCTTTTGCGTCCCGAAGTTTTTTTCAACAAGCTTCAAAACTTCTGCCCTTTTAAAATTGCCGGCAATAGATACAACCAAATTATTCGGCGCATATCGGGCGCCCAAATAGTCTATAAAGTCACGTCTGGTGATTTTCCTAATTACCTCCTTGCGCCCGCCAATATCCCATCCCAAGGGCTGGTCACCCCAAAGCAAATTCTCGTAAAGCTCGGCCACCTTTCGCATCGGAGTGTCTTCGTACATATTCAGTTCTTCGATTATCACTCCCCGCTCTTTTTCAATTTCCGCCGCATCAAACTTGCTGTTCCAAAGCATATCGGCAAGCATGTCGATAACCAGCGGCAAATGTTGGGAGGCGCTCTTTATGTGGTATGCGGTTTCTTCTTTCCCGGTAAAAGCATTGTAATCTGCGCCGATTGCGTCCAGTGTGTGCGAAATATCAGAAGCCGTCGGGCGTTTTTCTGTCCCCTTAAAATACATGTGTTCCAAAAAGTGGGAAATTCCGTTTGTTTGCTTTGTTTCGTAGCGCGATCCTGCTCCGCACATCACAATTGCCGTGGCACTCATCACAGATTCCAAAGGCGCCAGAATCAGCCTCAATCCGTTTGGTAACACAATTTTTTCAAAATCTTTCATTTTAATTTCAGTTGATCGGAAAACACTGAAAACTCAGCCCATCTGAATTTCTGACTATCTGAATATCTGGTCCTCTGGTTCTCTGAATTCTCCGAGTATTCCGACTCTCCGACTATTTTATCTCCTCATCAACTACTTCCCAGCTATAGTCACTGTACACTTTCAAAACCGCAAACCTCGGCCCCAGAAAGTTGCGTTCCGAGTCTATTGCGCCAATGGTCGTGATTTTAACAACATTCGCGGGAGAATTGTACTGGGCAAAAAAATGCAGATCGCCGGTAATCAACCCGTCAACATTATTAGCATCCAAAAGTGCCATGTAACGCTTGGCTTGCACAGCCACACTTGCAGTCTCACTGCCCATTATATGACTGCTTTGCGGATGGTACGGTGTCATGTGCGACAAAACAAACACCAGCTTTGGGGTGACAGGACCCCTCTTGGATAAACTTTCACCCAGCATTAGCCAATCGCTCTCGCTAATCCCCCTATAAATATCGCTGTTATCAATAATTGTAAATACAACGTTGTTGGAATTTATTACTTGACTGCTTCTCCCAAACACATTATTAAAATTAAAAAGCGCGTCTTCGCCAGCATTCCTGCTTGCCCAAAGGTCGTGATCCCCCGCAGTCACATAGTACTTCATGCCCGAAGCATCCAAAATCTGCTTAACTTTGACCAAATCCGCCGTTTGCCCAAGCCTTGTCAAATCCCCCAAAAAAACCACAAAATTTACGTTTTGGGCTTTTAACTGATCCAGTGCTTTTTGTAGATTTACATTATCGTTTTCGCTGTCGGCCACAAACCCAACCTTGAGGATTTCCTGCTTTGCAGTTGGCGAGCTTTCTGCATCCGGATTTTTTGGAGCCAAACCGCGCTCTTTTATGTCAAAAATCACCAAAACGGTAAAACCTACAAAGGCCAAAATTAAAACAAACCAAACTAGCTTCTTCACACCCAATCCTTTTGGAGCTTTTGATGCCTTTGATACTTTTGATACATTTGTAACTTTTGAAACCTTATCTTTCTACACTTCCTCGGGAGCAGTAATCCCCAAAAGCCAAAGTCCCTTTTCCAAGACACTGGCGGTAGCCGCAGTCAAAAACAATCTTCTGCTCCGCTCTTTTTCCTGGGCTTTCAAAACCGGACAGTTGTTGTAAAAAGCGTTGAATTGTTGGGCAACTTCAAACAAAAACTTGGCAATAACATTCGGCGCAAATCCGTTGGCGGCATCAATGACCACTTCCTCAAAGTGTCCAAGAGTACTCAGCAAAGCCTCTTCCTCTTTCTCCATATTTGATAAATCGATTTCCTGACCTCTGACCTCTGACCTCTGACCTCTGGTTAGCACCGACTTGCATCTTGCGTGCGCATACTGCAAATACGGCCCGGAATTGCCGTCTAAACTTATTGCCTCCTCAAACGAAAAATTAATATCCTGGCCGACATTTCCCTTCAAAAACGCGTATTTCACAGAACCTACACCAATCGTTTCGGCCAAACTGTCGTCAACTTTAAACTGCTCAACAACCCGTTTTTTAGCCTCGTCCAAAACCCAGGTTCCCAAAATGACATTGCCAAGTCTGGAAGACATTTTGCCGCCCGGCATCCTCACCATTCCATGCGAAACGTGCTTAGTCTTTTCGGCCAATTCGGGATTTACTTTAGAAAGGGCCGCCAAAAGGACTCTGAAGTAATCATTAATTTCGTTTCCGGTCACAATTACCGACAAATCGTATTCAAAATCTTTATATTTTGTCGGCGCCAGTCCCAGTTCTTTTGCCTCATAAGTCGGCAATCCCAAAGAATTTATAAAAACCCGGCTGTGCAGACCAAATTTCTCGCCTGGAAATATAACCGCACCCTTACTTTCTTCAAAAACACCTTTTTTCAAAAATTCCAAAACAAGCTTTGCACCAACTTCTCCAACCTCGCTTTCAAAATAGAAAAAATCAAACTTAGTGCCCAGCCGTTTGTATATTTGCTCAAAGTATTCCAAGCTCCATTTCTTGCCTTTCTCGTAAATCGGCAAAACTTCACTATCTTTTTCAAATATCTTTTTGTTAAGCTGTGCAATCTCCCCTTTTACTTCTTCACTGGCCTCAAATTCCTTCGCGCCCAAAGAATATGCTTGGCCTAAAAAGAAAACCCTAGCCGCCAAATCCTTCTTTTCCTGCTGTCCAAAAGTCTCACCCGAAGCCTCAAGCACCCTTGGTATCGCCCAAATGGTTTTGGCAACATGCATACCGACATCGCCCTGGTAATTAGCCCGTTTAACATTGGCGCCAACGGCTTCCCAAAGACGCGAAATGGATTCGCCAACTATATTGCTGTAAAGGTGGCCGATATGGAATTCTTTAAATGGGTTCGGATCCGTAAACTCAACAATGACTTTTCTATCCGTGGTTTTGAGGTTCAAACCCTTTTGTTTGAGTACTTTTTCTATCTCACTTTGCCAAACTTCGTCCCCAACGAAAAAATTTATAAACCCCGGTTCTTTAACCTCTAGTTTACTAATGTAAGGCTGATTACCATAACTATCAGCTATTTTTTTAGCAATCTCCATCGGCGATTGCTCATTCTTGTGGCTAAGTTTTAAGGAAATATTAGAAGTATAATCCCCGTTTTTCAAGTCAGTTGTTCTGAAAACCTCAACACCCGCCCCATCAAGCCTAAGTTTTTTCAGCACCAACTCTAAATCTTTTTTTATTCGTTCCCGTAACATCAGTTAATTGTCGTATCCAAGCGCCACAATTGTCAAATAATTTAAACAGGAAAATGTTGCAAAGTTATTGGCGTTGCTAAACATTCCGAAACTCTGAAAGGGTTAGTTATATACAAATGTCTCTACGAAAACCCCAGCGCAAAACTTGGGTGAGACCCAAAAAAATGTTTTTTAAAGAAGTTGAGTCAATGGGTAATTATTTAATACAATTGGCAGGTTGTGTTAAATTTCTTTGCAACCAGTAACTGGTCCGTCGAATTAACCTTAAAATCTGCATTTAAATCCCAAGGGGTTACACCCCTAGCACCATAATTCTTAGTAATAATTAACATATCAGTAGAGTTAATCCTTCCGTCACCGTTCTGGTCAAAACAACTGTATGCCTTCACCGCAGCAAAGTTAATAAAAGCATTGCCCGATTCATGCGTATAATCCACCCTAATATGGTGCGAACCATAATCCATTGCCCGAACAATACTTTGTACCCCTACGGTCTGACGGTCAATAACCTTCTCCCCATCAATATAAACCTGTACCTGTTTATCTGTCATAATCATAAATCTGTAAAGATCGGTAGAAAAATCAAAATCCCCTTCCCATCTGGCCGAAAAGTTAGTCGGAGAAATTGATGGATCTGGAGATCCGCTCTTCCAATCAAACTTAATTAAAGGGTCAAACCGAGTCAGCTTGAGCCCGCTGTAATTGTCATTATCATAATATTTTCCGCCAAAACCATGATTTGCCATATCAAACGGATCAGAACTAAAAAATACCGGTCCAATAGCACTTGACGGAATAACCTGGTTAACCACAAAACTATCACCACTCGAACTCGAACAATCCTTTACACACACTCTTACCCGATAATCAACACCTGGTTGTAATCCGTCATAATCCCTCGTAAAACTGGAAGTTTGAGAATCTCTTACCCATGACCTTTGACATTGGCCGCCTGATGCCGCACAACTGCTACTAGAATTGGGGTAAACTTCTGCGTAATAATCCCAGGACCAACCGCCAATACTAAAACTTCCGTTAGATTCCGCCAAATTAAACTCCGGCCCGCGGATTATTACCCCATTGGCGTTACTCTTCCTGACAGCCGTAAGAAGTGGTTCATAACCAACAAATGGGCCTATTCCCGCCGGTCCATTAATCGAACATCCGATTCCCCCCGTACAACTCTTCACGTATGTTTGAGAAGTTCCCAAATCGGCAAAATCCTGCAAAAGATGCAGGGTTCCCGATTTATCATTTACATGAACTTTTCCGGAAAGCGGAATATCAGCAGGCAAACCTTTAAATGTTAAAGATGTATTATCGCCAATCATAATTGCGTCCTGACAGCCTACGGTAACTCCCGGCATTAAACGGGTTGTGCAGGCAGGCTGCCCGTCACTTTTTTGTGCTAGCGTCACCCTATACGTTGTTGTCGGCCAAAATATAGCCGCCTGGCAGGAAGTTGCCCCGCCGCAATCATTGCTAATTTGTGTCGCATCTACCCAAGGATATAGTGCAAGCAGTGAATTATTATTATCATCCTTGGTTAAAATCATTACTTTATATTCATACTGATACCCTAAATTAGAACTGGCCATAAGAAACTGGCCGTTATGGGCAGTCGTCGCCGGTTCCGAAACCCAATTATCCGGGTCACAGCCATAGCCGGCAGTACACCTGTGCGACATCACATAAAGAGCATTACTCCAATTAACGTCTAATTTTTGGCCTGCCGCCGAAACATAACCATCCGGCCTATTCCACGAAACAGAGAGGCTTCCATACGAATATCCCTGATAAAAACTCACTTCAAGGGTAACCGAGGAGCTGTCCCGAGAAACCGATTTCACCAAAATTCCGTTGAAAGGATCGTTGAATTCTTCCCCATCCCCAATATACCCGTCATTAAAGTCGGCCAGACCTATTTGAGAAGAAGGGGTCGTATCTATCAGTCTGGTTTTTTTATAATTACCAAGCGAAGACGAAGCCAGCTCAACCGTCGGACCCAATAAAAATCTATTTTCCCCTTTACGTCTATATTGAATATAGTAAACGGGTCCCCCCGAAAAAGTGCTTATCCTAAGCAGTCTTGGAGTTCCATCGCCTCGATTTTCATATTTGCCCAATGTGAATGTACCGCCTCCACTGGACCGGTCAAGATCTACAATCTCGCCAGGTCCTGTCCAACCCAGGGAATGTTTTGCAAATCCACCAAAATCATTATCATCCAATGCGCCTCTACCCATTACATCGGTGAAATTACCATATTCGTCGCTCACACAATCTGCCAGGATCACAGCATAACCGCAGTCCCAGGTTTGTGCATGGGCAAGCCACATATTATGTCCAAATTCATGGTCGATTGATCCCGTCCCAACAGAAAGCGCCCAGCCCGGCCCAAGCATACTCTTTCCAGCAAAACTGCCGCAAGAAACACTGGTATCAAGAATTATCATATGGTCTGTATCCTCATCCGGATTAATCCCCATACTTCTTGCTTTTTCATAAACAGCTTTTACCAATGCACCATTCTTATCAAAAATACCAAATATGTTTATCAGCTCGCATGTTTTAGCAATATCAAGATCCAGGGGATGAATTGCATTAATTATATTCAAGCGACCGGAAGAGGAATCGGAAATAAAATTTTTAAATTTGCCGTTGATAAAGTTGTCAAGATCGGCCTCCGCAATGCTTCTGGTTCTGTTATCGGTAAAAGTAACATAAAAATAACCGATTTTTCTGTCGCCCACAGGGCTGGCTGAAGCAGAAACAGCAGTTGCCGTTGCCAGTTGAGTGTTCTCGCCCGCGCTATACCATAACTGGCTGTCAAGAGCAAAACCGGAAATCGTAACGTCATTATTTATTCTTGTTGGATCAATATTAACTTTGTCCGCCGTCACCACAAATTTTGGAGAAACCGAAAGGTCATTTCCTTCAAACAAAAAGTATTTATTCTCTGCCGTGCCGTCTTCATAATCAGTAATTACCTGCCTAAAAACCCCTTTTTCCTCAGTCTTTCTCTCTATAAGGTCCCTAACCTCTTGGGCAAAATCGTCGCGGTCACTAATTACATACTTTCCAACCTGTGCCGGATCCGCTTCCATTAGCTTTTTAAGTTTGTCGCGCCTAAACTCCGCCGTTTTCTTAATATCATTCACTTTACCGGCACGAAAAAGCGCAGGTGCATTTTTAAGTTCCTCGTTTTTCGTCTTCAAACTAGCTGTTAAAGTCGCCAAATCGTCTTGGCTTGCAGCTTCGGTATCAGTTGGCAATGTTGAGATGAAAACGGATGTTAATAAGGAAAAGGATAAAAGAAGACAAAGTAATTTACTCAGAAACTTTTTGGGCAACAATCTAAATATTGCCCCGAATTTCACTCTTTGGCGCCTCCGACAACGCAGTCTTGACCCAAAATACTCCCGCGATCCGATCCGGCATCAATTACCTGCCCAACCTGGTTTCTGTCCAAAGGGTCGGAAATGACCACTCCATAAATTGCTTCTTCACACTCTCCACCGTTTCCTCTAAGTACCCTCACATAAGTGAAACGTTCCGAGTTTGGTTGTTTCTGCCCATCTACTTCCCCAACAATATAGGCACTCGTTTCTTGATTAAAAAATGGCAGCGCGCGTGCGACCGCAGAACTGATTGGGCTTGTCCCGCCATCTGTCAATAAATCAATAAGCGATTCATATGAATCCACCTTTCCAAAATTTTCCGCCTCCAGATTAACTCCGGCATATCGAACTCCTTCTTCCAGTGGAATTTTGCACTTTAACAAATATGGTTTCGAATTTAAATTGGGGTCATATGGCTCAGCAGGTAATAATTTGAATTTAACATCTCCTGCAGACAAAAATTGCACCGCATTTTCCCGGTTGACTTTGGCAACCGTCAGTTCCGCCTCTGTCATTTGGGCAAGGTCAATCCCAGGTGTGCATTTTTCCTTGAGTAGTGCCGTCAGCTCAGGATCCGCAATCATAGTCGGTCCCACCTCAACTGTTGGGGTATTGGCAGAAACTGTTGTCGGCTGATTTGGAGGAGTAGGATCGCGTCTTTCGGCACATCCGGAAAGGTTTGCGAGAGCAAAACCCACAGCACTCAAGGCTCCTGTTGCAGCCGCACTCCGAACAGCTCTTTTATTCCTCACCCAAAAACTTGGGTTCTCGATAGCCATCTTATGATAGACGGAATTATACTCCTATCGGTCAATATTTCCTATCGACTAGGTGTTGTCATTTCACCGTAAACTTCCCACTGTTCTTATCATAAACAAACCTAATGTCGCCCAACTGGTCAGTCCTCAAAACCTTCACTCCCGCCCTGTCAAACATCTCCACAACCGCCGGGTAAGGATGTCCGTAACGGTTGTTTTTGCCGACAGAAATAAGTGCCACCTCCGGGCTGGCCTCAGAAATCGTCAATTTGTCCGTTCCGGTTTTCGAACCATGATGCGCCACTTTCAAGATCTGGCACTTTTTATCCAAAACTTTGTCTAAAATTTCAAAGGGAACGTCGCCCGTAAAATACGCACACGCCCCAGAACTTTTGACAACCATCCGGGCAACTATAGAGGTGTTATTTATATCCTCGCCCCTATTGTCGGCAAAAATTTGCATTTCCTCGGCAGTCGGCCACAAAACCTCAAAACTTACTTCACCCGCATCGGCCAAATCCCCTCGCCTGGCAAAGGTAACCGCGGCACCGCTTTTTTCCAAACCTTTTTTCCAAACACTGTAAAATTGCGTCGGTTCGTTTGCCGCACCTGTCCACAAAACCTTTTCAACCTTATATTTCTTAAAAATATCTATTTCCCCCTCCATATGGTCCTGCTGTGGATGCGTAACTACCATAAGCTCCACTTTCCTGTCCCAAAAGGGCATATAGCGGCTCATACACTGCGTGATTTTCGTACCCGGCCCGCCGTCTATAACAATCACCTCACCGCGGCTTGTGGCCACAAAAAAACCGTCACCCTGGCCGACATCGCAAAAATTAATCGTCAACTCGGAACTTTTGCCGCTTTCCATAACCAGCACCAGCCCAAGTCCCACAAAAATTACGGCTGCAGTCAGAATAGCCTTAAATGCACCACCGCCTAACTTTGTACTTGTCTCTTCGTCCATATAAATGTAATTAAAAGTATTGCCGCATAATAAATAGCAACCGTCCACTCGTTTACCATCCAGTCAAAATACCCTGCGTCAATTTTGGAAAATTCAATAACTACGTACGAAAAATACTTGGCCGGCACAAACGCAAAAACCGCCAGAATCCGCGCGAGCGGCATAAACAATAAAGTCGCCGCACTCATTAAAAATCCCAGAAGCATTAAGGGTGTTACCGCTTCCAAAACCAAAATGTTTACCAGTGGTGATAAAAACGAAATCCTGCCGAAGTAAAAAACAATTATAGGCGCGGTAAACAAAAAAGCGCTTAAAGAAACCGCCGCATTTTGGCCGGCAACGGGCAAAAACGAAAGCTTGTCTTCTAAAATTTTACCCATGGTCATAATCCCAAGACTTGCTGCAAATGTCAGCTGGAAAGAAATAGAAGATATGGATTCCGGCCAGATCAAAATAATAACAGCAGCAGCCGCAAAAAGGGACATCAAAGCCGAAGACATGCGTCCGTACAAAAGCGCACCGAAAGAAAAGCCCACCATAATAAGTCCCCTAATAACCGGGATTGCAAAACCGGTAAACAGCGCATAAAGCACGGCAAAAAGCACGGCGGCCGCGGCCGTCTTTCTGCGTCCAATGTATTTGCTAAACGCCATAATAAAACCAACAACAATGGCCAGGTTTTGCCCCGAAACCACAACTACGTGGATAGTTCCGGTTTTTACAAGCTGGCTTTTGAAATCCGCGCCCAGTCTGTCTGTCCCCAAAACAGATCCGCTGACCAAAGACGCCTCATTTTGCGGCATCAATTTTTCAATTCCCTCAAGCATCTTAGCCCTTAAGTCATGCAAAAAAACTTCAAAAGAATTTGTTTTGCCAACCACAGCCACTTTCGGGTTCGACATCACACCCCTTTCGCTTACAAATCCGCTGACATTCAGCCTGTCACCGTATTGGTAGCTTGGATACATTGGTACGTAAATTTTTAAATTCGCAAACGTAATTTGCTGGCCACCCTCAGTAGTTTTAACATCGTTTTTTATAGTACCTTCAAAAGTTAAATTTACGTTTGTGGGCAGGTTTTCGCCCTTGTAAAAATAGAGCCGCAATCCCAAAAGCAAAACCAAAATCCCCCAAAGGAAAACTACCCTGTTTACTGCTAAAAATTTTAAGAAATCATTCACCCGCAGTCACCAAATCCCGGATTTTTGCGTATGTCGATTTGTTGACTATTTTGCGATCCGCCAAATCACTTACCACTTTATACGGCCTGCCGGCAATTACCTTAGCCGCTGTCACCTCACCAATTCCGGGCAGTGCAACCAACTCGTCCATCGAGGACGTGTTCAGGTTCACCTTTTCGGCAATCGCTCCGCCAAATCCCCCATTTTGAGAAAGCGAAACATCAACAGCGGGCGTACTAACGGCAATTATTTTTATGCCGTCACTACTTCTTCCAAACATCGAGTAGTAAAAAAGTCCAGCCCCCACGGTCAAAATAAAAAGCCCAAACAGCAAAAACCAAAGCGCAAAACGCTTTACCCTATCCGCACCGCCGGCGTCTTTGTCCATAATTAAAGACTAATTTTTTCTAAGAAAATATTCAAGGAGCCTTAGGAAGGATTACACTATAAGTTAAATATTAATCACTCACACTCGTCGTCTGCCAGCCAAAATCTCTGCCCTATATTCTTTTAACCATTTCCTAAAAATTGGAATCAAATCTTGCGCATTCCTCTCCCTTAATTCCCTGTTTATAACTCCGCCATGATGCGGATGCCTAAACATTCGCCTGTTCATGCTCGAAAATCCATGGGCATAATGGCAAAGCTCATGGGCAATCGTGTAATGGACAACCCCTACAGGAACCGCTTCATCTTTAAACATCGCGGTAATTGTAATCAAGCTTTTCTTGGGCGTCTCCCCAATCCTTATCAAGCCTTTAATACCTTCGATACCTTTGTGACTTTTGATACGTTTGATACTTCTATATGAAACCAATTTGATAGAGCCAAACCTGTATTTGGCCTCCCTGCCCCACTTAATTTCAATCGGGTTTGTTATAGGAACGCTGGAAAAATATTTTTGAAGTAAAATTTGGAGTTGTTCGCCTAGCCACGTATCGTCGCGCATCACCCTTAATTTTAGATGATCACCAGCTGCTCTTCAACGCTCAAAAAAGGATTTATAACTTATGGAGTAGGGTTAGAACCAGCAAGACTCTCACCTTTTTGAGGCAGACTGCCTAAAAAGTGCCCAGCAACTATTGCATCTTTTGCCACAACAGGCTTACCATCTTTATCCACACGTGGGAAATATTCTGATCCAACTTTATCGTAAACCTGCACTTCGCCAACGATCTGATCCCATATTCCCCTTTTCTTTCCTTCATCTGTAGTCTCATCACCCATTGACGCGTAAACATTACCCGTCCCTCGAATCACAACAACGACCAATCCCGGCTTCACTATTCCGATAATATTATTATCACTCAACTCTGCATCATTTCTTAGAAGAATTTCGTGGCCGCCGTAATTCTGGGTCACCATCAATTCAGGCTTTGCATCCTTATCCGGTTTGAAAGTAGTAGAATCAAATCTTCTTTCCACTTTTGCAGCTGGATCGTCTAACCCCAAACGAGATCCAACCGGGGTGGAATGAAGAACAGCAACAACTGTGCCCACAGTCAAAATACCCGCAACTAAACCTAAAGCAATTCTTGTCTGAGATCTGTGTCTGGCACGTCCCGCAATTTCACGCTGTCGCTGCATATCAAGCTCAAGTTCACTGGGCGTCTGGTGCAACACAACATTCCTTAAATGTCTCTCGTTTCCATTCATAAGCAATATTATAAGCTATTTTACTGGCAAAAGACAAGTTTAATTGCTAATAGTCTACAAACACTTTTACCAAGTTATTCGAAGCTTCAATAACCGCCTTGCCAACAGCAAATTCCAATTTTCTGCCGTCTTCGTCCACCAAAACCACATTCCCCAAAGCGATAGTCACAAAATTCTCATGCATTGGCAAAATATCAAATGGTCCCTTTGCGTTTGCAGACGATAAACTGCGCACATAACCGGAAAAATTTAAGTCGGTTTTGTAGTTCGGCGGAAAAATCGCCGTATAAAATAAGTTTGTTCTATTTACAACTTGCATCTTCGATAATTTTTAATTCTTAATTTAAAATTCCCTCGTTTATATCTTATTCATCAATCTAAAACCTACCATCTATCATCTACCATCTATCATCTATCATCTACCATCTACCATCTACCATCTACCATCTACCATCTACCATCTACCATCTACCATCTACCATCTACCATCTACCATCTACCATCTACTTCGTCAGCTCCCCCAAAGTTGAAATATACAAAAGCCTGGCTGGATCCCACTCGTCCAGTTTCCCCGCAAGTATCGCCCTAACATCGCTCACAGTATAGGCACGTTTTACATAAGAACCTGGCCTCGAAGTCTGGTTTGTCACCATATAGGCATTCTGGGTCATGTAATTTAGAAGCATTTTTGACCTTCTGTAAACAATCCTGTCCTCCGGTGAAAGTTCCTGCTCACCGGCAATAGCCACGATTTTATCCAAAAAATTAAATTTTGAAAGGATTCGGACAGACTCCAAGTAAGCGTCGTAATGGTCGCGCCCGATTATATCCGGGTTCATCAAACCCGACGAAGACGCCAGAATATCAACCGCAGGCCTCCTGCCTTCCTCGGCAACATCCCTCGAAAGCATCACCTGCGAATCGAAATATGGGGTTAAAGACTGCACCCCGGAATCCGTAAAATCATCTGCCGGCACATAAATTGCCTCAATACTGGTTATCGAACCGTTGCCCGACGAAACCAGCCTTTCCTGGAAAATCCCTATATCCGAAGTCAGCGTTGGCTGGTAACCGTCTTCGGAAGGGATAGAATTTAAAAGCGTCGAAAGCTCATTTCCCGCCTGGATGAACCTATATGCATTATCCACAAAAAACAAAACGTCTTTTTCCTGGTCCCTAAAATGCTCGGCCAAGGATGCCGCCGCGTATCCTGTCCTAAACCTCACCGCCGGCCTCTCGTTCATTTGCCCAAGTACCAAAGAAACATTTTGCAAAACATTATTTTCCTCCAAACTTTCAAGCATTTCCTGCGCTTCCCGAATACGTTCGCCAATGCCCGCAAAAACGTTTACACCCTTATGGAAAATAGAAACGTTGTGCATAAGCTCGGTCAAGATAATTGTCTTGCCGACTCCCGCACCGCCAAAAATCCCAATTTTGCCGCCTTTAAGAAACGGCGTAAAAAAATCAATCACTTTAATTCCAGTTTCCAAAATCTCCCGACTGACTTTCGCACTTTGGTAATTTGGCCCGGCACCGTAAATCGATTTAGTTTTGACAGCTTTAATTTCCCCTTTACCGTCGTGCGGATTGCCAAATACGTCTATAACCCGACCCAAAAGCTCATCGCCAACGGGAATACTTATCGTTTCGTAAAGCCGAATAACCTTGGCCCCACGATAAAGTTTGGTGGGGTCAGAAAAAGACAGGCAGTAAACCGTGTCTGTGGCACTAGAACCATAAACCTCCAAACGCACGGTAGGGTCCTCAGTCAAACTCAGAAGCTCGTGCCTCGAAGGCTTGCCGGATTCAAAAGACACTTCGACCAAATCCCCCAAAACCCCGGTTATTATGCCTGTTCCATCAGTTGCCATTTTTTGAGTCCTCTCTTTTTTTATAGTTCATAAGTTGCCAACCATAACCAATCTGCAATTGTCAAAACAATCTATCAATCTAGCAACGTAACAATTTCTCCATTCTCCATCCATAATTCACTAATCTAGAATCTAACATCTAATATCTATCATCTAACCTATTTCCTCCCCACCGTAAATATCCCGCCTTTCTGCCACAAATCGCGTGAACCAAAAAGCTGTGTTTGTTTTCTATTGTTTGTATCTTTATTCAGCCTCAGTTTATACTTCGCAATCTGTAAAAAAGCAGCGTTGATCCGCTCGGCAATTACTCCTATTTCCAAAACTTTAACGGTGACAGCATTTTTGGTTAGCCCCGTTTCGTAAAGTTTTTGCAAAAAACTGCTTGCAATAATCTGCTTTTCCAATAGGCCCAAAGCACTATTCCCGCTAGGTTCAAATTCATATTTTTTGATACTTGGAATGTTTTGGACAAAAACAGATTTAGAAATGTCTTCGCGTTTAATTTCCTGGGTCAAAATACTTTTGTATTGGCCATAAAAAATGATGATTTCGGCATAATCGGTAATCTGCTCATTAACTTTGGCAATTACTCCCCAATCCGGCTTGTCGTCATTAAAATCAAAATAGATTACGTTTTGGGCACCAAAACCTTGCTTTGAAAGAAGGTTTTTCCCAACCTCCCCAACCACAATCCCGTCAGCCGAGCCTTGGTTAAATTCTGAAATAAACAGGGAAACCAAAGAATTGATTAAATTTCCCCAGTATTTACTTTCCGAAGTCACCAAAATCAAGATCTTTTTCTTTTTGGGGATCCTGTAAGCCGCCGCAAGCATAGCTTGCTGGTTTTTTTTGTGCTTTGCAGTCGCCGCAACTTTTGTGTACGAATATGTTTCGCGCGCCTCACTAACGTAATTAAAAAGTTTTGCCATCTCCTCCCGGTTCACGTCCATTTTTTTAGCCGCACTGTGCTCAAAAACACGCGTGATCGAGCTTATGTTGTCCAAAGATTCTTCCAGTTTTTTAATCAGCGCTCTTGAGTTCACTTGTTTTGTTTATTGTTTATCGTTTCTGGTTTCTTGTTTATAACTTCCTGTTTTAAATCTGACTTTTCACTTTGACTTTGACTCCTCACTAACTTTTCTCTCCCCAAAACTGTATCAAAGTATTTCGTATTAGCTCCTAGTAGTGCATTTAAATCCGCTAGAGACTTTACCCTGTCAAGCATCAAAACAAACTTATCCAACTTTCCGAACCCGTACATCGCAAACAATTTATCAACCTCTTCTCTAACTTGCTTCCCCTCTTTTTGCGCCCAAAAATCACAAAGGTAAAGGCCCAAAATAATTATCTGGAAATTCCTGCCGTAAATTACATTCGCATCCTGGTTAAAGATAATATCGAGTTTTGCACTATTTTTAATATAGACCATTGTCTGCGGGGTCAACTCAACACCAAACCTGCCCAATTCTTCCGCCTTCCTGGCCTGGGTAATTCTTTGTGTAATCGCAAAGTTAATTTCACGCTCAACTTTAGTCTTTGTCTGGTTGCCAACCCTGGAAACCGAAAGGGTGAAGGAAACCGCCGGATGTCTGCCCTTTTTAAGCTCGCTGGAATCAAAAAAAATGTGCCCATCAGTCATCGCCATCAAATTTGTTTGGATAAAACCGCTCATGTCGCTCTCCATAGTTTCACCGATTGGCAGCAGTGTTATGCTAGCCTCTTTTCCGTTTGCCAGTTTGATGTTTCCCGCCCGCTCAACTAGCCTCGCATGCATATGGAATATGTCACCCGGATAAGACTGTCTGCCTGGCGGTCTACGGGACAAGAGTGATATCTCCCGATAGAACTTCGCATGGGTTGTCAGATCGTCAAAAACAACCAAAACGTCGCGTCCCATGTCCCGAAAATGTTCTGCAATCGACATTGCCGAAAACGGCGCCAAATAAACCATCGGCGCCGGATCCGAACTCGAAGCCGTTACCATTATCGTTTTGTCAAAAGCATTCATGTTTTTTAAATAATCTTCTACAAACTTCGTATCCGACTTCTTTTTACCAATAGCAACATAAATACAAATATTGCCCTCCTTAACCTGGTTGACAATAGCCTGAAGCGCAAAAGTGGTCTTACCCGTCTTCGGGTCTCCTAAAACGAGTTGTCTTTGGCCATGGCCAATTGGAAAAAGCATATCGCAAGACATGACGCCGCTTTCAAGAGGCCGCTTGACTCTCGCCCTCTGCATAATCCCCGGCGCCGCAGGGTCAACGTGACGGTACTTAAACAGTTTCTCATCCAGTAAACCCAAATGGTCCTGGGAAACACCGAAGGGGTCTATAATGCGCCCTAAAAACGCGTCGGAAACCGGCACCTGGAAATATTCGTTTGTCCTTACTACCTTCATATCATGGATAATATCGCGTCCCTCAAAAATCATAACTTCCACAAGCTCCGGCATCACCGCTTGGACGATACCAACCATCCCGTTTTCGGTAACCACAAGCTCGTTTATCCTGGCGTTGGGCAAACCGTTAACATAAAAAATAGACGAAATTATCGACTGCACGTAGCCAATCTCCCCTGTTTCTTTAAAATATGAATTAAAATCCTTCACGTTAGTTAATGGTTAATTGTTAATCATTTCCTGTCTCCAATCTCTAGTCTCTAGCTTCTGGTTTCCTGTTTCTAGTTTCTTGCTATATATGTTTTCCAAGCGCCCCTTCCAATTGCACATCCAATGTTTGTCGGCTAACCCGGCCTGCGTATTCAAAAACTGCTCCGCCGACAATATATTCATTGACCACTATATCCAGCAGCGCTTTTTTACCAAGAAAACCGGAAACCGCAGACGATATTTTTTCGATAAATGTATTGGTGGGCGCAAATGCAAGTGTCACCTTCACAACCGGCAGCGACTTCAAATGGGCAGTCAAATCTTTCAAAAATTCCATCTGTCTTTTTTCAATAGTTGGCTCAAGGCCAATTTTCTCAATTTGTTCAAACAAACTGATAATACTGCTTGTCGTAAAATCACGCGCCTTATAAGATATAAGCCCATCTTTCCCCCGGAAAAGCGAGCGCTCAACCAAAACCAAATCGTCAAGCATCAAAGACAAGCCTTTGACATCCGAAATTGCGTTTTCAAACGGCTTAAAAGCAGTGCCGGTATCGACAGGGCTAACCGCCGGCGCCGATTTCGTCACCTGCTTGGCCCCCATAATTTTCTCGATATCCACAGCTCCAGCCAATAACGTAGCTTTGGATGCGATTAATGTTTTTGTATCCTGTTTCATGTTTCCTGTCGCTAGTCATTCGTCACACTACACAAACAACTGGTCCTTCTTCGCCCGCTCCAGGGCCTTGCTGACCAAATCTTCATGTTCCGATAAGCTAATGGCGCGGCCAATAACCTCCCTCGCCGCAGAAAGTACAATCTGTCTTATTTGTTCATCAACTTTTTCGATTTTGTTTTGCCTGTATTCCTCAACTTCCTTTTCTATTTTGACCAAAGAATTCGCAACAAAAAACTGGCTTTCCTTAACCTGGTCCTGTTCCTGCTTTTCAATGAAGTCGCCAATTTCTTTAGATTTTTCTTGGGCAAGCCGCGCCATCTCGTCCGCAAATTTTCTAACCGATTCCTCAACCCGCACCGAAGAACCTTGGGTTATTTCATTTATTCGACTAACTGCCGCTTCGGAAATTTTTAAAGACAATTCTGCCTGTGTTTTCTTATCCGAAATTGTTGCATCCTCTCGCACCATTGATGCTTTTTTAATCCTAAAATAAAGAGCTATAACCATAACCAATAAGGCAAATACCAGGGCAATAAGCCCCAAATTTAAATATATTAAAATGTCTAAATTAAGCAAATTATTCATTTATCTAAGATCTAAAATCTAACATCTAACATCTACAATCTAATTTACTTTCCCAGAAAAATTATCGCCGCAACCGCACCAAAACCGGCCAGCATAATCAAAACGACGACAAAGCTGGAAAAAAACATACTGCGCATAATCTGCGCGCGTGCAAGCGGATTCCTGCCGATCGCCGTAACCCCGCTAGTTACAACCCGTGCAATCGAAATTACACTTGCCGCCAAAACAAAAATGCCCAAAATTGCGCCGATTACCAACTTTAACTTTGATCTATCGGCAACAATCGACTGCACAAAACCGACCGGGCCACTCGCCCCTATCTGATGTTCCCCAATCGCAACCGCCACCAAAATAACGCTGTCGCCACTCCCGTTGTAGGCAGAAAGTGCCCTTCCCAATACATATCCGCCCGAACTAGCCTTTTGCCCAACCCCAGCCGTTGTACTTGTGGTTATATAATCGCCAACAGAAATGTTGCCGCCGGCAGTCGAAACATTCACTTTCACTTCACCCGAAGAAACTATCGCTTTTGTGTTATCTGTCTTTGGTTCAACCGAAATCACCGGCGCATCCGCAATTACCCCAACCATACTCGAATCGCCGGAAACTTCCGATCTTTTGAGTGAACCGTCCGGAGAAATAGAAAGTATATCGCCAACTTTAGCACCCCCATCTGCTACCTCGCGGTTAACTGCAACCGCCGAAATCCCGCTCGTTTGGGCAAAAACCCCGGCAGGAAAAATTCCAAAGGCAAACAGCAGAAAAACCAAAAACTTAAAAGCTTTCACGGCCTAATTCCATCTTAACACTTTCAAAATTTGAATAGTCAAACAGGCACAAACTCCCAGTACTCGATGTAATTCTCTCCATTAGTACTTTCTAAGAAACTTCAGTCACTAATTTTTTGTTGATTGTGAAGTCGGCGTCTTTGAACTTGCTAAAAAATTATAGGGAGGCGGAAACTTTTCCGAGGACCCTGTGATTTTTTAGTATTTAGACCCGCAATCGAGTTCAACTCGACGAGGATCGCATGGCACTGAATTAAATATCGAACAAAAAAAGAAAAACAAAACTCTCAAACAAAAATTTGGTGACAAAAATAAATGTGTCAAAGAAAAAATAGTAGCAAAATATCGATATCAAAAAGTAACTTTATAGCATCAATCTACAACAAAGTTAATCAATTTATCCGGAACATAAACAACGTTTACCACTTTCCCATTTTCCAAATATTTCTTAACGTTTTCCGAATCCTTGGCAATTTTTTCGGCATCTTCTTTTACCAAACCGCGCTCAACCTCTATCTTATCCCTCAATTTTCCATTGACCTGCACAACCAAATTAGCCTTCTCGGTTTTCGTCTGCGCCTCATCATATTCCGGCCACTTTTCCAGATGAATGGATTTAAAACCAAGGGTGGCAGCGGCAGAAGGGTTCCCGACGGCGCGCAGATCGGCATTACCCTTTTGATCAACAACCGGTTTCTTACCCGAGTGAGCACCGGCGGGAGGGAAACCGCTGACAGGACCCTCAAGCTCCTGCCACAATTCTTCGGTCATATGCGGCACAAACGGCGCAAGCAAAAGCAAAAGGGTTTTCAATTCTTCCAAACTCACCTTTGATACCTTTGACTCGTTTGATACTTTTGATACCTTCTCTTCCAAAAAGTTCATCCACTCCATCAGCGCCGCAATCGCTGTGTTGTAAGACAAATTCTCTATATCCTCCGTCACCTTTTTTATCGTCCTGTGCAACATATAGTCAGAAGACTCTGAGTATTCAGAATGTCGGATTTTCAGATTTTCAGTTTCATCAGATTTCCTGATTTTCTGGTTTCTCTGAGCCTTCCGGTTCTCCGAGTTCTCTGAGTTATCTGACTTCTCCGAGTTCTCCGAGTTCTCTGAGTTATCTGACTTCTCCGAGTTCTCCGAGTTCTCTGAACCAACCACTAACTTCCAAACCCGTTTTAAAAATCGGTGCATACCCTCTATTCCCTCATCCCTAAAGTCACCACCCTCGCTATATCGGCCGCAAAACATTAAATAAGCGCGTAATGTGTCCGCCCCAAATTTGGCGATATAATCGTCCGGGTTTACAACGTTTCCCTTAGACTTACTCATCTTGGCACCACCTTTAATCAAGAGCCCATGCGCTCTAAATTTAGGAAAAGGCTCGTCAAAATCGACAAAGCCCAAATCACAAAAAACCTTAGTTATAAATCTTGAATAAAGCAGATGCAAAACCGCATGCTCTGCCCCGCCAATATACATATCCACAGGCAGCCAATGCTTGGTGGTATCAATATCCCAAGGCATGTTTTCAGATGACTCGGAAGACTCAGTCGGTCTGATTTTCAGATTTTCAGTTTCATCAGATTTCCTGATTTTCTGGTTTCTCTGAGCCTTCCGGTTCTCCGAGTTCTCCGAGTTCTCTGAGTTCTCTGAGTTCTCTGAGTTCTCCGACCCCCCTATACTCGGATACCTTAAGAAATACCAAGCCGAATCCAAAAATGTATCCGAAACATCCGTCTCGCGTTTAGCCCCGCTCCCACAGCCGGGACATTTAACAGTCATGAACTTTTCGTCCTGTGCAAGCGGAGATGCACCGCTTCCGGTAGGCCTAAAGTTTTTAATGTACGGAAGCTCAACCGGCAAATTTTCTTCCGGCACCGGATACCAACCGGCCGAATCCCAGTTAGAATTATTAGTCTTATCTGTCAAATTAGTCTTATGAGACTTATTAAGTGTTTTTGTAAAATATGACTTCCCCTCTTTAGCGCATTTCTCACAAAAAATCATCGGAATCGGCGGTCCCCAATAACGCTGACGCGAGATTATCCAATCCCTCAAATGCCAATTTACCTGGCTTTCCCCCAACCCTTTCTTTTCTAAATCCAAAATAATCTTTTTCTGCGCTTCCTCAGTCGTTAAACCGTCATAATCACCGCTATTGATTAATTTTCCATAATCCGTAAACGCTTCTTGGGACACACCATCAATTAAACGGGTGGCACGACTGGAAAGGTTTCCGTCAGCGCGCAGTTCCAGATTCGATTTTTGATCAACATCAGAGCTTGATGAACGAGCACTGGCGGAAGGGAAAGTCGTGACAGGACCCGTTGGTACTACGACCACCTTTATTTCGATATTATGTTTCTTGGCAAATTCAAAGTCGCGCTGGTCATGGGCCGGCACACCCATTACAGCACCAAACCCGTACCCGGTCAAAACATAGTTGGCAATATAAACAGGAATTTTCTCATCCGTAATTGGATGGACGCAGTCAACACCCGTGTAAACCCCTTCCTTTGATTCTTCCTGTTTCCTGTTTCCTGTTTCTAGTTTCTGGTTTTTACAATGGTCTAAAAATTCACGAATAGCTCGTCTGTACGGCTCTTTTGCCTCTTTTAAAAATTTTGTCACTAGCCCATGGTCGGTTGCCAGAGCAATAAACGTTGCACCCATTAAGGTGTCTACTCTGGTCGTAAAAACACTAACAGAATACCCGCTTTCTGTATCAAAAGCGAACACAACCTTAGCCCCTTCAGACTTTCCAATCCAATTTTTCTGCGCCAGCTTCACTTTTTCACTCCAATCAATTTTTTGGAGTCCATCTAAAAGTTCTTGGGCATAATCGGTAATTTTAAAATACCACTGTGTAAGCTTGCGCCTAACAACCTCTGTCCCACATCTTTCGCAAACGTTTCTTGTTTCTTGTTTCTTGTTTACGGTTTCTTGTTTTACAAGAACCTGCTCGTCAGCAAGAACAGTCATACACGAAGGGCACCAATTGACTTCACCTTCTGCCCTGTAAGCCAACCCGGCCTTGAAAAGCTGGATAAAAATCCACTGGGTCCATTTATAATAATTTGGATCATATGTTTCCAAAGTTTTGGACCAGTCAAAACCGTTGCCTGTCGACGCCAGCTGTCTGTAAAAATTTTCCTGGGTCCTTTTTGCCACCTCAACAGGGTGTTCACCAATTTTCATGGCATAGTTTTCACTGTGGATTCCGAAGCCATCCAAGCCTATCGGTTCAAAAACATCGTTACCTGCCATCCGCATAAAGCGTCCAAAAATGTCACTGCCGACAAAAGCATACATATTGCCAACATGCAAACCTTCGGCAGAAGGATAAGGAAACATCATTAGGTTGTAAAATGGTTTTTTAGCTTTGTCTATATCTGACTCATAAATACCTGTCTCATTCCATCTCTCCTGCCATTTCTTCTCGATCGCCCTATGGTCATAATCCTGTTCACCCTTCGAAGCCCTGCTATGCTGGGCGAAGTGGGGCCACTTAGCCTCAATTTCCGGGGCGCTGTAGCCTAATTCTTTATCTGCTCCTCGTTCGGGTTTTACTTTCTTATTCATTGTTTCCAGTTAATTGTTAATTGTTCATAGCCAATTGTCAAATTTCTACACCCTCCCGCAATAAAGTCGCGGGCCATAATCGGCAATACACCGGGCGATTGATACTTGAGACACTATAATATCCATTTGATATACATTGAGTACATATTATACACTCATGAAAACTCCTATTTTGTTTCTTTTCTTGTATTTTCCGTTTCCCAACTATCTTCCTTCCAAAATCCAACATCTATCATCTAATATCCATCATCTATAGGGCCCATAGCAACATTTTCTCAGTATTTTTCTGTCTAATTACATCACGCACGACGGTTCTCATAATTTACGACAATTATAGGCATGATTTATCAAAATGGACTATTGGGGAAAGTTAATATTGGCAGTTAATTTGTTAGCAAGAAAATGGTCTTAATGCCAGACGTATACGTTTGATCCATTTTGATGTTTATCCAAGAAAAAATTTACACAAAAAACCGGCTAACCGATAAGATATTTAGATTATAGATTATAGATACTAGACAAAATAAAAATATTCTCTATAAATATATAATCTAAGATCTAGAACCTATCACCTAACTTGGTGGACCAGAGCGGACTCGAACCGCTTACCTCCTCGTTGCGAACGAGGTGTTCTACCAGGTGAACTACTGGCCCAAAAACTTTTATCCCATATCTCGCAAAGTGAAACTTTGCGAAGAGGAGAAACAGTTGAGCGTTCACGGAAAATTTATGTTTTCCGGCAAGCGAAACTTGTTTCGACGAGTGGACCGGAGGAGATTCGAACTCCCAACCCCCTCCATGCCATGGAGGTACGCTACCGTTGCGCCACCGGCCCAAACAACGCCTAAAGTTTAACTCAAAACATATAATTTTTAAAGACCTGAAGCACATATCGGAAGCTAAAACACAACGTTTGGACTATTAGTATGGGGAAAAGTTCACTTTACAAGCTATTAGCAGTCTTTTAATCAGAGTGATATTTCAGGCTCGAAATTAGAAAATGAAAATTAGAAATTAGAAATTTTCACCTACTCAACTGCTACTCAAATATATCACATCCCGGCACTTGACATCAACCGTATTATATATATAAATAGAAGTAGGTGTAGTTTCCCGTAACGGGAGTTTACGGGAGATTTTAGGGGAACGGCTTAGGGCAGCGCAAAGCGGATGCCTTTTTTCAAAAAAAACAATCGACAATTTAAAGCAAACAAAAAGCTGTCTCCATCGACTTCATTTACTCCCAATTCTCTTCTCACAACAGAAGAGATAATTAGACTTTCCAAGGAAGGAGGTGTCCAGTTCGGTTCCGGCAACCCTTACGAACGTATCCGCTATTTCATAAAACTTGGCATTCTCCCACACGCAGTCCGCAAACTTTCCAAAGATGCCAATGGTATAGAAAAAGGCTCACCAGTAGGCCACTTCCCAGCCTACTCGATCCAAACATTAATTCAAGTCCAGCAGTTATCAGAAAAAGGTTTAACCTTTCCGCAAATTGCCCAAAAATTACAAGCACCAAGCGCGTCATTTGAAAGCCCTGCTCAAATAGCCGATAGCGAAAAAACCCATGTTGTCGTTACTCTCGCCCAGCCAGGCACAAGCTTTGACAAAAAAATAGACGCAAAACTAAAAAAACAAGAGGAAAAGCTTCACGATTATTTAAATACAGCCTTAAAATCGCAGTCCCAAATCCCAGTTCTTTTAGAAAACGGGTCCAAAAACGCAAGAAGGCTTTACATTAAACCCTTCGCGGCAGTTATAACTTGTTTGCTTGTCTTTTCACTGGCTTCAGGTTTAATTTTCATAAAAACAAAAGGTGGCCTAAGTTTTTTAAGCCTAAAAGACAATGGATTTTCAGCTAAACAAACCCAAGATGACTTATTAGAATCAGGCAAAGTTTTGGCTGCAGCCAGTGCCCAGCACAAACTTTACATAGATGCAAATTCCGAGTTTTCCGGCACAGCAATCTTTGCAGAAAACATTACAGCGCCAAACGTTATCTATTCCGTCAGTGCCGGGACAGGCATTGCCATAACAAGCGGACAAAATCCGACTGTTAGCCTGGACGCAACCGCAATTGTTCCCAGCATCAACGACGCCTCCGGACCAATAACCTTAAAAGGTTCTGGTTCAACATCCATAACCAATTCGGCCGGAGTAATCACAATCTCCTCTTCCTCATCCGGATTAACATCGGAATCAGACACCCTGTCTTCCGTTACCGGTCGTGGTGCAACAACAACAACGGCTTCAACCTTCTCGGGTGGAGCAACAATCGGAACCAGCCTAACCCTATCTGCCTTTTCCTCAAACGGCGGCGTTTTATTTACGAACGGATCCGGCGTTACCCAGCAAGTCACAGCAGGGACTGCCAGCCAATGTCTTCTTGGAGGCACAACCCCAAGTTTTGGTTCATGTTCCTCCGGAGGTGTTTCTTCTGTAGATGGCCTAACCGGTGCATTAACCTTAGCAAACAGCACAGGGTCGGGCACCACAATCACAATCGACGACGCAACAACGGCCGCCAAAGGTATTGCATCTTTTTCCTCCTCATATTTTTCGGTTACCTCTGGTGCGGTTTCAATAAAAACTGGCGGCGTCACCACGACAGAAATCTTAGATGCCACAATAGCCGGTGGCGATTTGGCAAGCAATATCACAATCTCCACAACCGGCAGCATCTCAACAACCTCATCCGGCACCATAACCTCGGCAGGGTTATTTACAGGTTCTGCCGGCTCATCGTTCTCAGGCGGAAATAATACATTTACCCTTGGTGCGGCCAACTATGTCCAGATCGACGGATCCTCCACTCCAACTACCACAACCGCCGGCGTTTTGGACATAAACGTCAACTCTGCAACAAACAACAATCGTGGAATCGATCTCTCCTACAGTTGGAATAACGCTACATCAGCCGAGACTGGTTACGGCCTTTTTGGTTCAATTTCGCGCGATACATCAACGGCCGCCTTCAACAATACCCTTTATGGACAATACCTTACTCTCGCAGACACAGTCGGCGGCGCGGGTACAAATATTGGCCAGGCAACCGTAGTCACGATAGATGGTGCCACATCTACACAAAGGGCAGCTTATGGAGATTACATATCGTCTACGTTAACAGGCGCAACAAGCGCGAGCCAGGACAATTTCGGCATTTATTCACTGGCTACAAGTGACACGGGGGGTGTAAACCAAACTGCTTATGGTATCTATGCGGAGGGGAAAAATGGGGATTTTAATTATGGCGTTTATACCACTGCTTCCGGCGGAACAACCAGCTATGGAATCTACAATGCCGCAGCCGGTTATCTAGGTACAGCTGCCTATGGCGCTTCGCTTTCCGATTGTGATACAGCATCAACATCTAAACTTCTTTGGTCTGACACTGGTGTCTTCTCCTGTGGCACAGATTCTGGTTCGGGCACACTCTTTTTCACTAACACAGACTCTGCCAGTGCAAACACCGTCACTAACAGCGATACCCTGGGTGTCTACGGCAATAGTACTGATGGCCTGGATGGCATCGATGTCACCCACACGGGCGATGACATAACTGTCAGCTTCGACGCCACGGAGATCCAAACCGAAACCTGGGGTGCAGGTTCAGCAGTCAATTGGACTTTTGATACCGGAACTACCGACCCAACCCTGGCCTTTGGCGACGGTACTATAACAATCACCCCAGCAGCCTCAAACACCGTGATAATACAGCAACCCACCGCCTCAGCCGGCATACTGGATGTTAACGTAGCGACAACTACATCGGGAATCCATGCGGTTGACAGTAACGTTGCCTTTTCGGGGACGGGCAACAACAACACAGCGTTTGGAACTTTCACAACCCTAACATCCTCTCAAGCCTTAACAGGCACAACCTCCCAAACCTTTTACGGCAACTACACATCTGTTACAAAAAACGGTGATGACAACTTAGCATCCGGAACAATCAATACTTTCGGTGCAAACATATTGGCCTCAAATGCCGGTACAACCAACGCAACCGGAACCAGAAATACTTACGGCGGATATTTCTCAGCCAATGCAGAAGGTGTCGGTACCACATCCGCATACGGTGTATTTGCCCAAACAACCGGTACCCCCGACACAAACTATGGCGTTTACATAAACTCCTCCGGTGGAACAGCAAACTACTCCCTCTACGTCGCCGCCGGCACAATTCACACACCACTCAGCAATTCACTAGTGGTGCAAACTGATACAAACGGTAACTTAACAACTGGAACCGTATCAGTTGCCCAAGGTGGTACCGGTGCAACCACTTCTCAAGCGGCAATCAACGCACTCTCCCAACTGACAACAGAAGGCGACCTTTTATATTTTGACGGAGCAAATAGCACCAGAAAAGCTCGGGGCTCCGATGGACAATGTTTAACCTCAAATACCACAACAATCGTATGGGGATCTTGTTCAGCAGCAAGTTCTGTATCTGCATCTGGAATACAATCCGCAAACCAAGTTGCTTACTTTACAGGAGACGATACTTTAGGCGGCAGCAGCAACTTCACCTGGGACGGATCAACTCTTGCCGTTACCGGTGCCCAAACCATCTCCTCTACTCTCGGCGTAACCGGTATAACAACCCTGGCCGCTAACCTAAATGCCAACGGCGGCCTGGATGTCGACGATGTCTTTGTGGTAGCCGATGGCGGAGCGGTCACTGCCAATACCGATGTAGACTTTACTCTGGCTTCTGCTGAAAACTTCACACTAACAGTTACCACTCCGACTGTCGATGCCGTCTCAGCTGGCCTTGGTACCTCAACTACCGATGGCGTCGATGGCCTTGCCCTAACATTTGGAGTCTCAGCGGCAAGTGGTGATCTTTTCCACTTAGTCCCTTCGTATACCTCAACCACCTCGGAAACTTTTAACTTAATTGAAGCCGATGCCTTCACGGCCACCCAGAATGGCGCCGCAACCACCGGATCAGTTAACGGTCTCAAGCTTGGAAACCTGACCCAGACAGAAACAGCAGGCACCATAACTGCCTATGCCTTAAACATCGGCACCGGCTGGGATGATGTCTTAAATGTCGGCGGCACCACGGTTGTTGACGGCGATGGTACAGTCATTGCCGGCCAAATAACAGGAACACTCTTTTCGACTAACACCGACAGTGCCTCAGCCAATGCAGTTGCCCGAGGTGATACCCTGGGTGTCTACGGCAGTAGTACCGATGGCCTGGATGGCATCGATGTTACCCACACGGGCGATGACATTACCATCTCCTTCGACGCCACGGA